>Ga0364887_10517_pt1 | contig 16728 bp, 16 predicted proteins | sample ExccelJu500001D4_4_FD_206924 | JGI IMG/M metagenome (GOLD analysis project Ga0364887, IMG submission 206924) | Enriched cells from Trout Bog Lake Hypolimnion, Wisconsin, USA - BchlTB.July23.5000.01.D4 | ecosystem: Environmental > Aquatic > Freshwater > Lake > Hypolimnion/Profundal zone | place...
CAAGTACTGAATACTCCTGTTGACAGAAGCCCCATTAAATTAGGGGATGTGTCAGATATTGCTGTTGGACAAGACGTACATGCAATTGGGCATCCAGAGGGGCAAACTTGGACATATACCAAAGGTGTCGTGAGTCAGTACAGAACTAACTTCAAATGGCTTGATAACCAAGCTGATGTTATTCAAACGCAAACTCCTATTAATCCTGGCAACTCAGGTGGTCCTTTATTAACAGATCGTGGCTTATTGATTGGGGTTAATAGCTTTTTTCAAAAAGATTCTAATGGTTTAAATTTTGCTGTTTCTGTAGATGATGTAAAGAAATTTATTGCTAGACCTGGAAGTAGATTTAATAAAAAGATTGCGACAGCAAGCACAAAGCCAAAAGCAAAAAAATCATCATGTGAATCAAAAACACTTTATACAGGGAAGTCCGATGATGGGAAATCTGAGATTATTCAAGTGGATACTAGTTGTAAGGGTAAGGTTGATGCTTTATTTACATACCCATATGAAATTAATCAGCCATATACATTAGAGATGGATAGAAATGGTGATGGTGTTATAGATCTAATAGTATTTTCATTTAAAAGAAATGATAAGTGGGATATTTCATATTGGGATACTGAATTTACTGGTAAATACAATTCGGTAGGCCTTCATGCTGATGGATCAATAACGCCTACTGAATATGTCACCATGGATCAGTATAAAACTTATCTGAACTCAAAAAGTGATACGCCAAGTAACGTTTCTACAACTGCAACGCCTGTAGATAATAGTTTTCATGGATATGCATCAGTATATTTTGATACAGTAAATGAGCAGAGTACGGGTGTGTTTGGGTGGTCTATTGGTTATCAAACACAAGATTTAGCAAATAAGGCAGGCTATGATATCTGTATTGCACGAGGCGCAAAGGGAACTTGTCGTCAGATGTTAGGGACGGCTACAAGATGTATTGCTATTGCACAGAGTGATAAAAGATCCCAATCTGGGAAAGGGCCAACTAAAGAGGCTGCTGAGCGAACTGTCCTAGCTGAGTGTAACAAGTATGGAAGTACATGCTACATACCTCAAGAAGGAAGCGCTTGTAATGACAAATGGTAAGTTAAATAACCGTAGGAAGAGTAAATTTAGCGGATTAATGAAGATGGTTCTGTTATGAATTGGTATTTTGAGGTTTTAAAGAAATAAGCAACTTTTGATGGAAGGGCTCATAAAAAGGAATGGGCAATAAGGAAATCAATTACCGAGTAATTTAAGGACTATCTTATGGGCTCAACTTGCATTGCTACTTGCACTTGTGGATTTACAGAAAAAGTAACTATAGGTGGAGGTAAGGCTAGGTTTAATACCCATTCTTATTTTCCACATTATTGTGAGACTTGTGGCCTCGTAGAGATCAATATTCATGGTGATAAAATAGAGTGCCCCAAATGTGGAAGTATCTCCATAGTAGCTTACGGTGACGAGAGGCTGTCTAAACGAACTGAATTAGCCTACTTGATACAATGGTATGACTACAAGATGCCAAGTGAGATGAATCTATGCCCAAAATGTAATAAGTACTCATTGGAGTTTAGGCCAGGAATTCGTTTCGATTAGTTTGCCCATCTAGAGCAGTGTAAAAATTATAGAAAAATAGAACACCCCTTAACATAATTTATTATCAGTGGTAATTTGCCCCTCCCACACCCCTAGCCAATAGGTTTTAATTGCTAGCTAGTGAAATTCGGTAAAGTAACATAACGCACTATTATCTAAAATGCTACGCACTCAAGCCTTTGGTCAGATAATGAACGCTATGTTAAATTCCCTCATGGCTTTGTTTTGTGTATTTATAAATCAGCATCAGTTAAGATGCTTTATATAAATCCTTTTGAAGAGTTATAAACTACATGCTTCACACCTCTGACGATCTTGTCTTAAACGCTCTTTTTGATTCACTATCAGAGTTACGTCCATTTACTAATTCAAACATCAAAGACATACCTGCTCACGGCTCAATTATCTATACCGTATTTCTAGATAAGTCGGAGTTTATTTATGTTGGGATAGGTGGCTTGTCAGGTAAATCTGTTCTTGATAGAAATCCTCAAAGCCGTATCCGTCAGCACACACAGGGTACTCGCAGTGGTGACCAGTTTTGCATCTACATTCAAGACTTTTATGTATTACCAACATTGATTGGCCAAGCCTATACTCCAGTCAAGGGCTACCTTGATAAGTTAACTAAGGAGTTTATCCAAACGAGATTAACCTATCGATACTATGTTGTTCAATCAGATGATAGCGATAAGGTTGTGAGAAGGATTGAGCGTGAACTGCAATCAGGTCAGCATGGTCATGCACTACCCAAATTAAATGGAATGATTAAGTGAGTACCTTCGATGAGTTAAAGAAGTTCATCAAAATAGATATGAGGACCTCGCATATCTACCAACCAGTTATGCTTATTGAATTACTCAAAAACAATGGCAAAAGAACAGTAACTGATATAGCAAAAGCTTTCGTTAATCGTGACCCCACACAAGTTGAGTATTACTCTAACGTCGTCAAGAACATGGTTGGTAAGGTACTGACTAAAAATAGAGGCATCACTTACGTAGAGGGTGATACATACCATCTATCTGGCATTCGTGATTTAAGCGAGTTTGAGCGTGAAGAGCTAATTAAGCTATGCCAGCAACGGCTAGAAGGTTACGAGGCAAAGCGTGGTGAAGCGATGTGGGAGCATCGCAGAAGAGGCCATGAACCTATCAGTGGATCCATTCGTTATGAAGTCTTAAAGCGTGCGGAGTTTAGGTGTGAGCTATGTGGCATCTCAGCAGAAGAAAAGAGTTTAGAAGTTGACCATATTCATCCGAAGAGTTTGGGTGGCAAAGATGACTTATCAAACTACCAAGCCCTTTGTTACTCATGCAATGCTTCAAAAGGTAATAGAGATTCTACCGACTTCCGTGATTTAAATACCCAATATGAACATCGAGCAGAAGATTGTATTTTCTGTAATGCTCAACTACATGACCGTGAACGCATTGTTGATGAGAACGCTCTTGCCTATATCATTCGTGATGGCTTCCCTGTCACGCAAGATCATTCATTGTTCATACCAAAGCGTCATGTTGCAGATTACTTTGGTCTAACACAGGCAGAAATCAATGCGATCAATCAACTCATTAAGATACAGAAGAAATTACTAGATGAAACTGACGCAACTATTGATGGTTACAACATCGGGATAAACTGTGGTGAGTCTGCAGGGCAAACAGTCTTTCACTGTCATGTGCATTTAATACCGAGACGTAAAGGTGATGTAGAAAGCCCGAGGGGTGGGGTTCGTCATATTATTACTGGTAAGGGTAGTTATTAACTTTGCTTTAATCCTGAGGTTCTATGAAGTTAAGTTATTAAATGTTTAAAAATGGTATAATTTCCATGTAGTTTAATTAGTAAGTTTTGTCCTTTTTTTGTCCTTTTTGATTAGGACAAAGGGTTAAAAGTTGTTGAGATAATATTCAAAGATGTGGTATCCAATGGGTTTAAGACCTATGGAGACTGTAGCTCAGTTGAATTGTGATTCCTGTTGTCGTGGGTTCGAGCCCCATCAGCCACCCCATATTTTAAGAAAGCTCACAGCGATGTGGGCTTTTTTATTTTCCGCTATTAATCTTATGGATAGTTCTCTTGCAGATCAGCTTTTACAATTAGAAGGCGTGGATTTTTTCACCATTTTTCTTGCTCGTTTGGTAAATTTAGGTAAGCTTCTATTAATTATGAATGACAATCAACTTCTACGCTACAGTCGCCATATTCTTTTGCCGCAAATCGGTTACGAAGGCCAAGATAAGCTCGTTAACGGCCATGCCCTGATTGTAGGTGCCGGAGGTTTAGGTTCCCCCGTGGCAATGTACCTAGCAGCAGGTGGTGTTGGTACGTTGACCATCTGTGATTTTGATGTGGTTGATTTAACCAATTTACAGCGTCAAATTGCACATACTACCGCGGCAGTTGGAGTCAATAAAGCCTTGTCAGCACAGCAAACGTTAGCGATGATTAATCCTAATGTAAGTGTGGAGTTAGTGACTAAAAAGTCGACTGCAGAGGAGTTTTCCAGCCTGATTAACGAGGCCGATGTGGTAATTGATTGCAGCGACAACTTTGCTACCCGTTATTTGTTAAATCAACTGTGTGTGCAACTCAAAAAGCCACTTGTATCAGGTGCAGCTATTGGTTTTGAAGGACAAGTCACGGTATTCGATATGCGCGATGATCATAGCCCATGCTATCACTGCCTATTTCCAGATAATGGTGAAGATACTGAAATGCGTTGCGCCGACAACGGGGTTTTTGCGCCGCTAGTGGGCATGATAGGCACCACTCAAGCCGCCGAGGCCATGAAGCTGTTGATGGGTATAGGGGATAGTCTACAAGGGCGCTTGTTATTGCTGGATGCACTTACTATGCAGTGGCGCACCATCAAGCTCAGCCGAGACCGTTCGTGCAAAGTCTGCTCTGCTTAGAAGTCCCTTGCCTTTTTGGAACCAAGTTTACTAGGTAAGCGCATTATTAATACCGCTGCCTGCTGTGGTAAAATCTCCCACATATGAATACTGCAAATACAACCAATAGCGTGCAAGCGCAAGAATTAGCAAAGTCTTTTGATCCTAAAACCATAGAAAGCAAATGGTATGAATTCTGGGAAAGAAGTGGCTATTATGCCGCCGGCTTAGACCCTAGTAAAAAAGATAACTTCTGTATTCTGCTTCCGCCCCCAAATGTTACTGGCACTTTGCATATGGGTCATGGTTTTAATCAAACCTTGATGGATGCACTTACCCGATACCATCGCATGCGTGGAGACAATACGCTTTGGCAGCCAGGCACTGACCATGCGGGCATTGCGACGCAAATTGTAGTGGAGCGCCAGCTCGATGCGCAGGGGGTATCACGCCATGATTTAGGTCGTGAAAAATTCTTAGAAAAAGTGTGGGAATGGAAGGAATACTCTGGCGGAAGTATTACTAAACAAATGCGACGTTTGGGCACCTCCCCAGATTGGAGCCGTGAGCGCTTCACCATGGATGAAGGCCTTAACAAAACGGTCACCGAAACTTTTGTGCGCCTATACAACGAAGGCCTAATTTACCGTGGAAAACGACTGGTGAATTGGGATGTAAAACTAGGCACCGCGGTTTCAGATTTAGAGGTGGTGCAAGAAGAAGAAGACGGTTCTATGTGGCACATCAACTATCCTTTGGTGGGCGTTGATGCTATTCATGGCTTGCAGCATTTAACCGTGGCTACCACCCGCCCAGAAACGCTATTGGGCGACGTGGCGGTGATGGTTCACTCTGAGGACGAGCGCTATGCGCATCTGATTGGTCAATTCGTAAAACTACCGTTATGTGATCGTGAAATTCCGATCATTGCGGATGATTATGTAGACCGTGAATTCGGTACTGGCGTGGTTAAAGTCACGCCAGCACATGACTTTAACGATTATGCGGTAGGCCAGCGCCATCAATTACCGATAATCGGTATTTTAAGTTTAGAAGGTAACCTCAACGAAGCTGCTCCAAAGAAATATCAAGGCATGGAGAGATTTGCTGCGCGTAAACAAGTGGTACTGGATTTAGACGCAGAAGGTTATTTGGTCAAAATCGATAAGCACAAACTTAAAGTGCCTCGCGGCGATCGTACTGGCGTGATTATTGAACCTATGTTGACAGACCAATGGTTTGTCGCGATGAGTAAGCCTGCTGCAGACGGAAAAAGCATTACGCAAAAAGCGCTCGATGTTGTTGCTAGTGGTGAAATCAAGTTCTACCCAGAAAACTGGGTTAATACATATAACCAATGGCTAAATAATATTCAGGATTGGTGCATTTCACGCCAACTGTGGTGGGGGCACCAAATCCCCGCTTGGTACGCAGATAGCGGAAAAGTTTATGTAGCACAGGATGAAGCCTCGGCAAAGCTACTCGCTGCTAAAGATGGCTATAGCGGAGTTCTTAAACGTGATGAGGACGTTCTTGATACTTGGTATTCGTCAGCGCTTTGGCCATTCTCAACTTTAGATTGGACTGGCGACAAAGCTAAAGATAAAGCCAATACGGCACTCAATTTATATCTGCCATCTTCAGTCCTTGTCACCGGTTTTGATATTATTTTCTTCTGGGTGGCTCGAATGGTGATGATGACTACCCATATCACCGGAAAGATTCCGTTCAAACACGTGTATGTGCACGGGTTGATTCGTGATGCCGAAGGCCAGAAAATGAGCAAGTCTAAGGGTAATGTGCTTGACCCAATTGATTTGATTGATGGCATAGGTTTGGACGATTTAATCAAAAAACGTACTACTGGTTTAATGAACCCTAAGCAAGCCGAGCAAATAGAAAAACGCACACGTAAAGAGTTTCCTGACGGTATTAACGCGTATGGTACCGATGCTTTGCGCTTTACTTTTGCCGCCTTGGCCTCACCTGGACGCGACATCAAGTTTGACTTACAGCGTTGTGATGGCTATCGCAATTTCTGTAATAAATTGTGGAATGCTACGCGCTTTGTGCTGATGAATACCGAAGGCCAGGATTGCGGGATGGAGGACTGTAAGACACAACCTGATGGGTACTTAACTTTCTCGCAAGCCGATCGGTGGGTAGTTTCGACACTGCAGCGCACAGAAGCTGAAGTAGAAAAAGCCTTTGCTGATTACCGGTTCGACTTAGCTGCCAAAGCGATTTACGAATTTGTATGGGATGAATACTGTGATTGGTATTTAGAGCTAGCAAAAGTGCAAGTGCAGCAGGGTAGTGATGCTGAAAAGCGTGCTACACGACGCACGTTATTACGCGTGCTTGAAACCATTTTGCGATTAGCACACCCAGTTATGCCCTTTATTACCGAAGAAATTTGGCAAACCATAGGTCCAATGAGTGGAAGAACTGGGGCTAGTATTATGCTTGAAGCTTATCCGCAAGCCCAGCATAGCAAAATTGATGCTGCTGCAGAATCCTGGGTCAGCTTATTGAAACAAGCGGTTGATGCTTGTCGCAGCCTACGCGGTGAGATGAGCATTTCCCCTGCAGCACGCGTGCCTTTGATCGCTGTAGGTAATGCCGCACAATTAGGAATTTATGCGCCCTATCTGAAAGCCTTGGCTAAACTCGAAGAAGTGACCATTGTCGATGAGTTGCCTGAAGCCGATGCACCAGTAATGATTGTTGAAGACTTTAAGCTTATGTTAAAAGTTGAAATTGATCTCGAAGCTGAGAAAGAGCGATTAAGTAAAGAGATCGCTAGGCTAGTAGGTGAAATTGGTAAGGCCAATGCCAAACTTGGCAATGAAAGCTTCGTAGCACGAGCACCCGCAGCAGTGGTCGAGCAAGAGCAAGCAAGAGTTGTTGAGTTCAGTGCTAATCTAGAGAAATTGCAAAGTCAACTGGCTAAACTTAAGTAAATTTAACGAAAGGGCGCGGCTGGCCCTATTTTTGCGGATTGATCAGAACTCTTAAATAAAGAGATTTACATCGGACTCGCCAGCAAATTCAAAGAAAGTGGTTGCGCCTCCAAACTCTATCCCATCGATAAAATCTGCGGGCTTAAAGTCAAAGAGATCCACTGTCATTTGGCAGGCTATAAATTTAACGCCACTCTCCAAGCAAGCACTGCGTAACTCTTCAATACTGGCGACACCTTTAGATGCAATCTTTTGCTTCATCATCATGGTCGCTATGCTCTCCATGCCTGGTAACATTTGCACAAAGTTGGGCATCGGCACTGGCACTGGCATCGCAGGGTTACCTAATGGTGAAATCTTTAAATCACTCAGGTCTTTTTTAAGTAACGTGAGGCCGTAGAATGTAAAAAATATACTGACTTCATAGTCCAGTGCTGCCGCTGTTGATGCCAGAATAAATGGCGGGTAAGCCCAGTCTAGTGAGCCTTTAGAGGCGATAAGTGCCAACTTTTTAGCCATGATTTTACCTGTGTAGGGTTAGGTCACACGTTTTTTAATATAAAAAGTGAAGGTTTTTCCATCTTGATCCAGTTGCAGCAGTGTATGTCCAGTTTGTGCACAAAATGAATTAAAGTCTTTTACCGAACCCGGGTCAGTCGCGATAATTTTTAATACTTGAGCCGCTTCAATTTCGCTTAAGCCTTTTTTGCAACGCAAAATAGGTAGAGGGCAGTTTAGTCCTGAAGCATCCACCACTTTCACAAATTCCATTAATTCTTGTTCCTTTCTGCCATCGGTACAAAAGGCTGCCCAGCCTTAGCCCAGGCTAGCACGCCTCCAACTAAGTTAGAAGGCTGCTTGCAACCCTTGTTAGCTGCAAATAACGCTGCATGCGCTGATCGCACGCCACTATGACAATAAAACACGACATTATCTGCATTGGCGATTTCATCATATTGCAATGGTAATAAAGCCAATGGAATGTGAATTGCGCCAGCAATAACACCGCGTGCAACTTCGTCTGCATTGCGGACATCTACTAGCAACATAGACTCAGTGGCCATTTTTTTAACTAACTCGTTTACATCAATATTACTATATGTGCTCATTAATCTATACCTCGTTTCACCAGTACAAATGATAGCAAGGATGCGCGTATGCCGCACTATAAAGTAAGGGTCAAGATAGAGATGCTTCTAAATAACTCTATTTAAAATGATCTAATTTTCATGAAATGTGAGGTAGATTTTTTTTGCTCATCAGTCAGCTCGTTAAACCAAAAAAACTAGCTGTGGAACTGCGTCATGATCACACCAGACGATGGCGTTTTGTCCATACTGTTTGCCAAGTGCTTTTGCGGATTTAAGGCTAATTCCTAATACTAAAATACTTTCTTCCCCTAGCCACTCGCTCTCTGGACACTGGCCAATCCCATTTATAAGCTTCAAGTGATGCTGCTTAAGTTCAGTGATTAATTGATCGTTTCTCTTCTTGTTTTCTTCTTCGCCGAGTGGTTGACTATGGGGGTTGTAAGCTGTTAAAAAACCAGCCGATTTTACATTGACTGATTGATAAAGCGCTTTAAGAGGCTGACTAGTGATTCCTATATTGAGTGTGAACGCCGGTGTTGCGTACACGTGGTAATTTGCAGAATGGTAGGAAGCGATAAGGCTGATATCTAAGGTTTTTTTACGGGGCGTCATTGGGGTGTAAATATTGCTATCAATAAGTTGTTGCAGCTAACGATACCATTACAAAAGAGAATCATATTAGACATAATTCTTTTAGCCGTTAGCTTGGATCTTAAAGCACGCTAACTTATTCCAGTAATATTGCCGGTTTGGCTAATGTTGATATTTTCAGCGGCTGGGTTTTGTGGGAGGCCAGGTAAGGTGATGATGTTGCCCATCATCACCACAAGATACTCTGCTCCGGTACATATTTTAAGTTCACGAATATGATAGGTTTCATTCACGGGAATCCCTGAAAATAGAGGATTTGCACTCAGTGAGCTGTGGGTTTTGGCAATACATATTGGGTAATGAGGATACTTTTCATCCCATTGGATTAATTTCTTTCGGTCATCCTCTGAAATTTTATAGTCTTTACCGCCATACACCTTTTGAATGACCTTTTGAATTTTGGTGCTAAAAGTATCGGTATCTGCATACACGAACTTTATGTTTGATTCTTGTTGTGCCATTTCAGCTACATGTTGCGCTAGATTAACAGCACCAGTGGCGCCATCTGCCCAATGAGATGAAACAATTGCCGCAATGCCTAACTTAGATACCTCATTGATCAACCAGTTAATTTCGTCAATCGTGTCATTGCTATATTTATTAATGCACACTGTAGTTGGCAGGTCGAAATTATTCGCGATGTTTTTAATATGATGCTCTAAGTTGTAAAACCCTTGTTTAAGATCTCCTGCACCGTGCAGCTTAATGGCCTTAATCGTGGCAACAATTACCACTGCATTTGGCCAAATCCCTGATTTTCTGCACTTGATGTCTAAGAACTTTTCTGCGCCTAAGTCAGAACCGAAACCAGCTTCTGTCACCGTATAATCAGCTAACTTCATGGATAATTTAGTAGCAATGACACTGTTACAACCATGGGCGATGTTGGCAAATGGTCCGCCATGAATGATGGCCGGATTGTTATGTAATGTTTGTACCAAATTTGGTTTGAGGGCATCTTTTAACAATGCGGCCATGGCGCCTTCGGCTTTTAAATCTCTTGCCGTGATAGGGTATTGATCATCCGTATAACCGATTGTAATGTTGCCTAGACGTTGTTTAAGTTCTTGGATATTGTTGACTAGGCACAAAATAGCCATGACTTCAGAGGCGACTACAATGTCAAAACCCGCTCTAAGAGCTCGGTCATTCACGTCGATGGCTCTGCGCCATGTGACTGTGCCTATGCCTAACGCATTACCATGGTGAATGTGGTTGTCAACTATTGCTGCCAGTAGGTTATGGGCGGATGCAATGGCAGAAAAGTCTCCAGTAAAGTGAAGATTAATATCTTCCATTGGGGCAACTTGGGCATATCCGCCCCCAGTTGCACCGCCTTTTTTACCAAAAACTGGACCTAGAGCTGGCTCTCTTAAGCAGACCAAAGACTGCTTGCCGATAAGATTGAGTGCATCGGACAAACCGATAGTGGTAGTAGTTTTACCTTCACCTGCAGCGGTTGGGTTGATTGAAGTGACTAAGATTAATTTACCAGCTTTACTTATGGGGGCATCTTTGATTTTAGAGGGGTCTATTTTTGCTTTGAATTTACCATACTCTTCGATGGCATCAACGATACCAAGAGCCTCTGCTAAGGAGCTAACAGGTCTAAGTGGCGTGTTTTGATTAATGACAATATCAGATTTCATGCTATGAAAGATCCAACGATATCCTTTAGATATTGAAATTAAATTGCTTGTTTACATCTTAACTCTCATGAGGTAATTAGCAACCAAGTTATCAACAAACACTTGGAAAAAGTGGCCGTTATAAAAAGCCCTCATCACTATGCGCTAGATTTTATGGGCTAACTTTTATTTGGAATTAAAGAAAATCCCACCCACAAAGCGAGGAGCCCAATGAATATACTTAGCATTAAATAACTACCAGCCACTAATACATCACCTTTCTTAAGAAGAAAGAAGGCATCCAATTCAAAAGCAGAAAAAGTTGTAAATCCACCAACGATGCCAGTAAACAAAAACACTCTTGCGCTTTCACTGAAAAAATTATCTTTAGCGGCAAGACCAGCTAATAAGCCAATCACTAAGCAACCAATCATATTCACCATAAAAGTACTCAATGGGAATCGCCAGTTAATGCTGTTGTGTAGTATCCAGCCAGATAATTTAAAGCGCGTGACAGATCCGAGCGCTCCACCTAGTGCAACTAAAAGAATTGATTTCATAGTTTGTCAGTCGTTCTTCCGAGGGGTTAATTGTAGCTGTTTATGATCTAAACAGCATTTTAAAATGGTAAAAATGAATAAGTGTTTTGCTGTGTTATATTCATGCCTATGATAAAACTGACCAATAATCAAAAAATGATGCTCGGTGCTTTGAGCGGAGTCTTTCTTGGATTTTTATTAACTAAAGTAGGCGGTGCAACGAAATTTTCGATCAATACTATTTATGTTTCCGGATTGGTCGGTGGTGTATTTATTGAGCTACTCAAGATGATTTTAGTGCCGTTGATTTTTAGCTCTATCATCGTTGGCATCACTAATCTTAGAGTACAAGGTCAAATTCATAAAGTCTGGATAGTCACTTTAATTTATTCGCTAATCACAATGAGTATATCTGTAGCCGTAGGTGTGAGTGCTTCCCGCATTTTCTCACCTGGCGTTGGATTAAGTCTCAACATGTTTGGTACTCAAGCTAGTTATGTAGCTGGCAATCAAATAACATCTGCAGAGTTCATTGAGAAATTTCTGCATGGTTTGTTTATGAATCCTTTCGCAGCCCTGGCGCAGGGTAATGTGCTTTCAATCGTTGCATTATCAATCATTATTGGGGTTTCTTTAATTGCGAATGGTGAGCGCTATCAATCTCTGCATAAACTCTTCAATGACATCTTTGAATTAAGTCTGGGATGTCTTGAATGGATTATGAAAATTGCGCCATTAGGTATCTTCGCACTTTTAACGAAGCTCATTGCAACGCAAAATGCGGCGCTATTGACGAGCTTGATTAAATTCATTGCGGTAGTTTTTGGAACAACACTTTTTCATGGGCTAGTGATATTGCCATTGATATTATTTGCAGTGACTAAGATGAATCCACTTGTATTTTTTAATGGTGCAAAAGAAGCTTTAGTGACGGCATTTGCAACCAGTTCTAGTTCTGCCACGATGCCGATTACTTTAAGATGTGCTGAGCAAAATTTGAGTGTGAGTCCTTCAGTGACGGGTTTTGTTATTCCACTTGGTGCACATTTGAATATGGATGGTACCGCTTTATACGAAGGGGCTGCTGCTTTGTTTGTCGCTAATCTAGTTGGGCTAGATCTCAACTTTATTCAGCAAATAATCATATGCTTAACGGCTATGTCAGTCTCTATAGGTGCTCCTGGGATACCCAGTGCGGGGATGGTGACTATGGTGATGGTACTCCAATCAGTTAACTTACCTGTCGAAGCAATTGCAATATTACTGCCGATAGATCGTTTGTTAGATACAGTCCGAACGGCAGTCAATGTCGAAGGAGATATGATTGGTTGTGTCGTTGTCCAGCATTTTGTGGATAAGAACGAAACTTGATGATTAAGCATCGCCCGATGCTTTACTTCTTTGGGCTCAATTAATTTGGATAAAGTCTATAAAGCCTTTTTCGACGTTTGTTGATAGAAGCCCAACGCTAATTTTTTACCTACGTCTAAATTAGATTCTCTTTCAGCTTAAATAAATTGTGAAGCCCACTTGGTTTGGAACGCCAGTATTGAGGAGGGGCATCGACACTAGCATTAAAATGTGCAGCAGCATGCCATGGCCACCTTGGATCATAGATCACACCTCTAGCTAGAGCGATAAGATCGGCCTTGCCTTCTTTTAGAATTTTCTCGGCTTGATCCGGGTCCGTAATAAGCCCAACTGCGATGACAGGTATTTTTGTATTTTTACGAATACTTTCTGCAAAACTTACTTGATAATTGGGTTCGTTCGGAATGACTTGTTTAGCCGATATTCCGCCACTTGAAACATGAATGAAGTTACAATTGAATGGTTCCAAAGCTTTTGTCAGCATGATGCTTTGATTAATATCCCAGCCACCTTTAACCCAGTCTGTAGCGGAGATTCTTATCCCTAATGGAAAATTCTCTGGGATATTCTTTCTGATAGCTTCAAAGACTTCTAGAGGGAAGCGCATCCTATTTTCAAGAGATCCCCCATATTGATCTAATCTTTGATTGGATAAGGGCGATAGAAATTCGTGCAATAAATAACCATGAGCACTATGAATTTCAATAACGTCGATTCCTATTTTGACAGCTCTTTTAGCGGAAGCAATAAAGCACTCTCTAATTCGATTTAGATCTTTGATAGAAAGGCTCGTTGGTAATCTGGCAGAATCATCAAAGGAGATGGCTGAAGGAGCTACAGTTTGCCACCCTCCATTTTCAATAAGCAATGGTTGACCGCCTTTCCATGGGGTATCACTTGAAGCTTTTCTTCCAGCGTGCGCAAGTTGAATTGAAATTGGCATAGAAGAATATTGACGAATGGATTTTAAAATTTTATTTAAGGCATTCTCAGTCTCGTCTGACCAAAGGCCAAGGTCGGCAGGAGTAATCCTGCCTATAGGCTCTACTGCTGTTGCTTCAATAGTTAGAAGTCCAGCACCTGAAAACGCTAAGTTACCAAGATGAATAAGATGCCAGTCTGTTGCCATGCCGTCCTGTGCTGAATATTGGCACATGGGGGCAATCACTATCCTATTTTTTAGTGTTAATGGCCCGATCGAAAATGGCTGAAATAATTGACTCATAGTGATTAAATCCAAGTGCCATTGTTTGTGAAGCTAGAGGTTGTGAATACAAAGTCGCCTATTAAGGCGATGTTAACAAGTATGCTAATGATACTAATAAAAATACTAGCGAAGAACGCAGTTCCAAAACTGTTGATTGTGAACCCCTTCACTATTGATGAGATCAAGAGTAAGACTAGGGCATTAATCACCAGTAAAAAAAGACCAAAAGTAAAGAATGTAAGAGGTAGTGTTAATGCAATTAACATTGGCTTAAAGATAGCATTGGCAAAGCCAAGAAAAAGAGCCGAAAGTAGTAATGCTGAAGTGCTCTGAAAGTTTATGCCACTAAAAATAAAGCTGCTCGCCCATAATGCAATTGCAGTTGCTAGCCATTGTGCGAAAAAATAAGTCATTATCATTCCAGTGTCTTTGATCGCTAATACTAGCCTTATTCTGGTTGCCATACAACATTCCAACTGAAAGATTTAAAACCGTTTTCTTGCACTTAGCACACCATGATTATTGAATACAAAAAAGCCACTTCGAAAAGTGGCTTAATGGATGTCACTTTTTAATGATGATGAGATTAGTCATCTGTTCCGGCAGCAATTTTATGAATACTCAAATCCGCCCCATCAAATTCTTCTTCACGACCCATACGAATGCCGACAGTTATTTTTAGTACGCCATAGACAATGGCTCCACCGGCTAAAGCAATGACCACACCTAAAGCGGTACCTATCAGCTGAGACATAAAGCTAACGCCGCCCAAGCCTCCAAATACTTTGCTGCCGAAAATGCCGGCGGCGATACCGCCCCAAGCGCCACATAGACCATGCAACGGCCAGACACCTAGGACATCGTCAATTTTTAAGCGATTTTGCGTCTTAGTAAATGCCCAAACAAATAAACCGCCCGCCACCACTCCTGTCACCAAGGCGCCTAAAGGGTGCATCAAATCGGAACCAGCACATACCGCAACCAATCCAGCTAGGGGACCATTGTGAACAAAGCCAGGATCATTTTTACCGATCACCAATGCAGCTAAAGTACCTCCAACCAATGCCATTAGTGAGTTGACTGCAACTAAGCCTGAAATACCTTGTATGGATTGCGCGGACATCACATTAAAACCAAACCAACCTACAGTAAGTATCCAGGCACCTAAGGCTAGAAAGGGAATGCTTGACGGTGGATGGGCATGTATACGGCCATCCGCACTATAACGCCCACTTCTAGCACCTAACAAAAGAACTGCCGATAATGCAATCCAACCGCCCATTGCGTGCACGACTACTGAACCTGCGAAATCATGAAATTTAAAACCAAATAAACTTACTAGCCAATCTTGAAAACCGTAATGGTTATTCCAGGCAATACCTTCATAAAATGGATAAACAAATCCAACTAAAACAAACGTAGCAATCAATTGAGGATTAAATTTTGCGCGTTCGGCGATGCCGCCGGAGATAATGGCTGGAATTGCTGCAGCAAAGGTGAGTAAGAAGAAGAATTTTACCAACCCTAAGCCATTTTGAGCCGCTAAAAGTTCGGCACCACTAAAGAAATTAACGCCATATGCAATGCTATAGCCAATAAAAAAGTAAGCAATTGTCGACACCGAAAAATCAACCATGATTTTTACCAAGGCATTGACTTGATTCTTTTTACGTACTGTACCTAATTCTAAAAAAGCAAAGCCCGCATGCATCGCAAGCACCATTATGGCGCCTAACAATACGAATAATACGTCGTTTGCCGAAATTAATTTTTCCATTTTAGTGCTACCAAGTAATTTTTAACGACATTCATAATGCAATTAACGTGCCAATACCTAACTAACTGTTTTATATAGCTTGCAATAACAAGGCAATAGAAGTTATGCCCTTAATTAGAGCCATTCAAAGTGCGGCGCACCAAATAAGTGCTTAATCAGATTGCCGACTCAGCCTCTGCACATCTTTGCGTTGCGTCTTCAAAACGGTAAAGTCTATGAAGGCTTAATGGGAGGTTCATTAATATCTGAAGGGTTTAGTCAAATAGTCATCTTGCAAGTTGGTGAATTTAAAAGCCAATGCTCGGAATTAAGTAAAGACTAATCTTAGCAGATGACCTCTAAATTAGCCTTCAACAATACAGTCGTTCGTCATTGCAAAAGTAGACAATTTTTTTAATGTGCGCCAGATGTATCTGCGCTATTGCTTGCTGTGCTTGTTTTTTTTGGTCGAATCAGCCAAATAAAGGCTATCAATGCAATAAATAATAAAGCTGACAACCAAGTGAGATCATTCGCTGCCAAAGTCGCCGATTGCTTATTGATTAGATTGTTAATGAAAGCTAGTGCCTGCTGTTGACTCATGCCGCCATCCGTCAACATCGTTATCACTGATTGACTGACAGGATTTGCGTAGTTGATATTTTCTACTAAAACTGAATGATGGACCGAGGAGCCATTCTCCCATGCGCTGGTGAAAATAGATGCGCCAAAGCTACCAGCTAAGATACGCACAAAGTTGGATAAACCGGATGCAGCAGGAATCTTATCTGGCGTGATTCCAGAAAAAATCAATGTCATCAGAGGCACAAAGAATGCGGCCATCGCGACACCCTGAATCAAAGAAGGAATCATGATAGTGACGAAATCTGTGTCGGTTGTAAAGTTTGAGCGCATCCACAAAATGAGTGCGAAAATGCTGAAAGCCAAGGTAGCAAATAATCGTGGATCGTATTTGTGAATATTTTTACCTACAAATGGGGAGAATAATATCGCCAA
>Ga0364887_10559_pt1 | contig 16666 bp, 13 predicted proteins | sample ExccelJu500001D4_4_FD_206924 | JGI IMG/M metagenome (GOLD analysis project Ga0364887, IMG submission 206924) | Enriched cells from Trout Bog Lake Hypolimnion, Wisconsin, USA - BchlTB.July23.5000.01.D4 | ecosystem: Environmental > Aquatic > Freshwater > Lake > Hypolimnion/Profundal zone | place...
TTTATTGCCAGATTGCATTTTAGCCCTTTGTATGCAGTCTACCCATATCCTATAATAAATACTTAGCATTTGCATTAGATTTTAGTATCCTGTTTACCTTTTTTTAAATTAAGCAAATAGATTCCTCATTTCTTTCCCACTTATTCATCACTACCATTTATTGCCTCCTGCTGCCTGATCGTCCATTGCGGCTTGAAATTGAGCCTTCGCATCTCCACTATAAGGATTACTATTAGGCAACTTAGTATTATAAATAGTTTGAAATGTGGTCATCCAACTCTGATACGTCCCAATAGCCATTCCCCCTACTCCTGTGAATTCACCAATTGCGCTCAAAGTTTTCGACGCAAACCCAAAAGCAGACAAGCCATTTGCAAATAGTCCAGTTGTGCCTAAAGTTAAGGCTGCCCCATCTACTGGATTTATACCCCCAAATCCTCCTTTCAAATACTGATCACGCACCTGAAGGAATGTTAAAAGATTGGCTAAAAATGATATACCAAACCCAGCACCTTTAATTGTGTAAGAACGCGCCTTAGCTGTTTTAGCCTGTTGCGACATACGTTTAACATCTACTGGGAATGGCTTTAATTTTCCTTGAGTGGTAAAGTAATTTTTATGGTCATAATTTTTTGAAAATATATCGTAGTAGGTATCTGATGACCCAGCAAGAGTGGTGAACAACTCTAAGGTGCCATTGTTGGTATTTTCGCCATGTTTTTTGCTGGCTGGTTTAAGGGTCACTTCTTTCAATTCATGCCACACATTTCCCTTTTTATCTGTGCTGTCCGCAAGTCCTAATGGATCATTTATTGTTATTGAATTATTACTTGCAAAAGTATATGGAGAATTTTCTACTGCAAGATCACTTAATGCATCTATCTGATGGAACCTTCCTAACTGCGGGTCATACATTCTGTGTACAGCATCGTATGTTTCAAGTCCGCTACCATCGCTGAACTCACCGCTTTGTAATTCGTTACCACCATTGAACTTGTAACGGTTTTGTAATTTCCCCGCTGCCTTACTACTTATTCCAGCCATCTGCAATCCAAAGGGTGCATAGTTACCGTACCACTTTTGATGCATCAACAAAAACACTGGAACCTACCGGCGCACCACTCAAAGAACTTTCCTACTCCCTAAAAATAACGAATTTAACTTTTCAATTGAAAGAAAATAAATCCATCTCGGCTCGCTGGATAAAAACGTATTCTGCTGCTTAATTATTGCCCCACTGCTGCCGTGTTTTTATCCGGTGAACAGAGAACACCAAAGCCGCCATCGGTGGCTTTATTTCGCCGCATTTTGCGGCGGCTGCGGTAGCCGCTAATAGTTTTGGGAACACCAAAACACCGCTTGCTGTCTTTTCCTGTTGTTCCTCTCTCATCTGCATTTTATTTACCTATTATTTACAAAAAATTACATCACTGCTGCCTTATCTGCATATTATACTCATATTCTTATCAAAATATTGTCAACCACTTTCTGTAACGATCTTTTCTGGCAGGCACACAGCAAACAACAAAAACGAAGGGCAGGGATCAGCGATCAGCATAGCCGTTTTTTTGTTTGTCGTGTAGCCGCCCGCCACCACCCGCCATGCCAACCGGTTCGTGACGCAGTAAAGGAACAGCCCCGCTCACAAAAGCGGGGCTGTTACGGTGCGTCACTGCACGCCTGTCGTCCTTATCCTCTGCCGTAGCATAGCGAAGGCAACACTACAGACAAGTGACCGGTTGGCCGGCAGGTGGCGGCCACATGGTGGAGCTGCGGTGGATGTGGGGCTGCTGCTTGGGTTTTGTGCGCTGGCCACAGCAGCCCCATAGACACGTTAGCAGCGGAGTGAAGGCGAACGAAGGGTTGGCAAAAGCATGACAAAAACGCCTTCAGGCTTTTTGGCGTGCTTTTGCTGCGTGGGTGTGAGACCGAACACCTATTTCCCTGCGAAGCGTGAGCAGCGCAAAGTTCGCTTTGCGCCGTGCGTGGGCAAAGAAGCGTGGGTTTGTGCGTAGGGAGCGGGTAAGATTTCAATTGAAAGAAAAAAAATTATTTCATAGGATGATGATGTGCTAACTCACTTGCAAGATCTTCCAGATTATTCACCTGATAACGCTCCGTTGAACTAACATATTTATGACCGGCCATATACTGCACCTGACGCATATTGTAATGGCGCAGCCAGTGTGTTATCACACTATTGCGTATCTGCTTGGCACTGATTAAACGGCTGTTTAACTGCCTTAGTAATTTGAACATATACGCTAACCGGTTATTTACATTCTTCTCACTCACCGGTGTTTTCTTGGCCTCCACAAACAAGTAACCATCCTTATACGGATTACTGTCAAGATATTTCTGCAACATCAATACCTGACTTACATGAAGGTCCAATAAACGCTCGTTACTTCTCTTTGTTCCTTTGATAAATACCTTGCAATCCTTCATCCTAAAATGATGTGCCTTTAACCTTATCAACTCCGATACCGCTATACCCTGGTATATCAGTAAACCCAGCATGATCTTCTTTGATACATCTTCTTTTAACTGGATACAGTACTGCCGGTATAACTCCTCCAGCTCTTCCATTGACAATAGATTGGTTGGCAGCTTGCGTACCAACCCTTTGATAAATAAACCCGCCGCAGGATTATCACTTCGCTTGCCCTCACTTATCAGGTACTGGCAGTAATGACGTATCACACCCAGTATCATCTGTAACCTGCCATTGGTAATACCCGCCGCATAACAGTACCGTATGTACTCCAGTAATTCATTGTAATTAAATCGCTCTGCCTCGATGCCTTCTTCTTCTATCCAGTTGATAAAATGTATGCGATCACGATCATAATTATTTACAGTACTGGCACTGTATTTTTTTTGTATCAGGTAATTTTCAAAACTCATGCTGATTTATTTTTAAGTGATAAATTTCCACTTACTATTTGTGACCTCCGTCTCTGCCGCCAGATGTGTGTATAGCTGCGTACTGTCAAGGTCTCCATGACCTAAGAACTGTTGTATCTGCTCCAGCTTCATACCACTTTGTAACAGGTGTGTAGCTATCGAGTGGCGCAGGCTGTGCGTTCCGGCTTTCTTACCGATACCCGCATTCCTGACAAGTATTTTGATACGCAGGTACAGACTGCCCTTATTCATCTTTACACCCTTATTAGCCCCGATAAAAAAAGCTTCTGACCTATTCCCCTGTAAGAGTTCAGGACGGCTGTAATCAAGGTATAAACGTATCGCTTCATAATTTCGCTGAGCTATCGGTACCATCCGTTCCTTGTAATGCTTGCCCTTTCTTACATGCAATACCTTGCGGCCATGATCTATATCCCTTACCTCCATCGATGCACCCTCATTTAAGCGCAACCCACAGCCATAATACACCGCAAGCATTGCCCTGTCACGCATCCCCAGCACATCATCCGTTGTGATCTCATACAATCGCTGCACCTCCGCTTTTGTCAACCATACCGGCTTTTGCCGGTACTCTTCCAACCTTTGCAGATTAAAACCAATACCACTGCGCCCTGTCTCACGCAGGTAACGGCTTAACAAAAGCAAGCCCTGTATCTGTTTATTGATATGGCCGTTACGGTAAATACCTCTTGCCTGTAACAACTCAATAAAACCGTTGGCATCTGTTGCACTAAGCTGTTCCAATCGCTCTTTACCGGTTGCCTCCTGATACAAAAAAAAATCTTCTACCGTTCTGATAAGTCCCGGTATACTAAGCACCGAGTAATTAAGCAGTGTCAGCCACTCCCTGAACCCTTCACGCAGTAATTGATACACCGCTATTGCAAGTCTTTCTTTAGCCTTTCTCATAAAAAATAAAATTCGCTTATGGTCTTTTTCCGTGTCGCATTGTCGCATTAAGCCTAAAGCCTTACTACCACTGGCTTTAAATGCGACACAGAGGTCACTGTCGCATTAATGTCGCATTGTCGCATTTATACTCCCTGATCGCTTGCAGTACCCCGCTGATATGTACGTCTATCTCCCTCTGTAACTGGCTGTATTCCTGCACGTCCACTACACTGTATTCAAAGCCCGTCCTGCCTTGCTGCCCGCTGATACGGCGGATATAGCCGTACTGGGATAATTCCTTCATATACCGCTGCACCGTGCGTGGTTCCATCCTAAAACATTTACGGATGTCCTGCATCTTAAAGCTACTTAACTGTCGGGCTTTGATATGCGCTTTTAAGCGTTCAAAAAAATCCCTTGTCGCCTTATTCAGTTCATCACTCTTGGAGAAGAGCACATCTTTCATGTAATAAAATCCCTGCTCCACATCCTCATAGATTACCTCGATATAGGGCTGGCCGTACTTATCTTTTTTTACCGCTCGCTGGTACTGGTGGTAGTAAGCGATGGCTTTGATAAAGCCCCGCAGCAGAGTAATGGTGCGCCTCGGTCTGAACACGCAGTCGGGCAGGGTGATTAACTGGCTATATGGATTATGTACCTCTATTGGGCGCAGCACACGCTGTATATTGTTAAAGAGCTCCCTGTACTGCCTCTCTCGCTCTCTATCCGTCTCTCCACTCTCCACAGCCGCATGGTAGCCCATAATACGGCCATCCTGTTCCTTACTCATATCGATATACAAAAGGATACAGCGGTTTGCATTGTCCTCATAAATCCGCTCCTTTGTTGTGCAGCCGCTGATACATACAGGCCCTTCTACCACGATAGTGATTGTTTTTAAATTACCCTTGCTATCCTTGAGGGTTACCGTCTTGGATATTCTTTTTTTGGTCTGTAGTTCACGAAGCGGATAGAACACCTGTAATGCCCCGTCAAGGTCTTCAAACAGGATCAGTTTATGTTTTAACTCTTCCTGCTTAAAATAATATAGTGCGTTCTCGGTTATCTGTGTGATCTCGATCTTGTCCTCCGGTGGTATCAGTTCACTTACCTTCTCCTGCAAATAAGTTTTACCGCTGCCACTGGCACCTAAGAACATGATGTGTAAAGGGCTTTGTTGTCTGCGGAAGCTGTATATCAGGTAAGCGATCATCCGGTTTTTTTCTTCTCCTACGATACCCGTTAAACCGATCATTTTATTATGCCTATCCAGTAACTGTTCTTTCTTTAATTCACCAATCGCTGTCTGTCTGGCCACCGCTGTCATCTCCGGACGTTTCTCCAGCTTTGGCGTTAAAGATTCCATCTTTTGTAAACGGTGCTGCTCCAGTTCCGTTATCAGGCTGATAAAACCCTGTGTGGCTTCATGGTGGCTTAGCTCCAGCGTTTCTGATACACTGCTGATCGTCTGCTCACGCTGCACCTGGTTATACAGGTCTATACTGTACCACTGCGGATTGTGCAGTTTTTCTTTATGACGCACCTTGAGCGTTACTTTCATCCGGTCAAGCCCCGTTAATTTAATACCCCCCAACACCTCTACATACAGTTCGCCGTTATCATAAATCAGTAACTCCGGGTTTTGTGTATTCAGTTTTTGATTGTGCTGTGATGCAGCAGGGTAAAGGGTTGCAGCGGGTTCTGTTTGAACATTTTTTTCAATTGAAAAAAAAAGTTCTTCGCGGGCAGTGATTAAATCCATTAATACCGCAGCATCTTCATGGTTCTGTAATACACTGTTGATGTCTTCGCCCTGCGGCACTTGCGCTTTACTGATTTTTACTTCCGGCAGTAATTGTTTGAGTGTGTGATAATGTTTCTGTGTGGCCGCTTCTCCGGCTTCATCTGCATCGAACATAAAAATGATCTCTCCCAGTTGTGGTAAAGCAACAATACATTTTAAATGCTCATCCGTCAAACCATTCGTTCCGTATAAAGACAGTACCGTGTAGTTAGCTTTTATCTCCGGTTGCTGTAATAAACTAACTGCATCAATAATACTTTCAGTAAGTATAAATTGCTTTGTTGTCAGTGCAGGATAACCCGGATACAACCCTGTGCGGCCTGTTAAATAAAAATGTCTGCTGTCCTCATCATCCGTGATACTGCGGCCATAAAGTGATACGATTTTATTATGCGCATCCTTTAAAGGAAAAATAATACAGTCCCTTGCCCATACGCTGTAACCCTTTGCGGCTTTCGGTTTTAGCAGTCCATATCCCGCACAGTTGTTTAAAAAATGCTGCTCATTTAACTTATGGTGCCAGTCACCACTATTGTAGCCTACCTCATGTAATTTGTAGTCGATATTCCTGCCCGCTAAGTAATCAACCGCTTTACCTGTCAGTGGTAAGGCCTTAGAAAAATATTTAAACAATTTCGTGAACACCGCTATACGCTCCATCGGTATCGCTTGTATATACAGCTTACCCGTAGCTTCTTCTTGTGGGGCTGCTGTGCCGCCGATCAATGTCTTCGCCTTCTCAATCGCTTCATGCTTATCGCAGTTTTCTTTGCGCTCAATAAATTGTATCTGATCACCTGTACCCGCTTCGCAGTTGCTGCTAAAACAACAGTAAGTATCCGTCTTAGGGTATATCTGCAAGCTGGGCGTTTTGTCCGCATGGAACGGGCATAATAAACGGTTTGCCTTGTCCGGCTTTAATCCGTAATGCGCCAGTACCACCCCAATCGTCAACCGGCTTTTGATCTCTTTTATGTCCATGTGGATAATATTTTATGATACCTCAAAGTATTGCAATAATACCTTTCATTTGTATTATATCCAAACAGCAGGTCTTAAAATATTCACATCAGGTATCAAAAACACTCCAAAAGCCCCATGTATAGGTTATATTTGTGTGGAAAACATATCTCAACGTATTATGAGCAGCAATGTAGGTGAACGTATTAAAAGTCTCCGTTCTCAAGCCGGATTAACCCAAAGTGATTTAGCAGCTAAGGTTGGACTTAGCTATGTGCAGATTGGCAGGTACGAAAAACGTGGTGCCGTGCCTTCTTCTGATGTATTGGCAAAGCTGGCCGAAGCACTTAATACCACAACTGATTTTTTAATGCATGGCTCCGCCCAGGATAAAGCCACTTCACAGATAAATGATAATGAACTGTTGAGCCTGTTTCGATCTGTTGAGAAAATGAACAATGAAGATAAAACCGTTATCAAAACAGTTATTGATGCTCTCGTTACTAAGAGGCATATACAACAACTCATTTAACCGATCATTATTAAATAATATTCGTCTCGGCACCTAACATAAATAGCAAAGCCCCGCATTTGCAGGGCTTTATTATTTTACAAAATTCGCTTTCATCTATCTGCAATTTTCAATGACGGTATTAACTGCATCATTTAGCCAAAATAAGATAGAAGTAGTGCCTAAGAAAAAAATCCAAGTAATAATTACTGATGCAGTATTACTATTAAAAAATTTTGGCTTTTTTTTTATAATCGCCGCCTCTCGTGATGAAGTAAGAAGGATAAAAAAGTTGATGGCAAGAACAAGAAGAGTAATAATAATAAATTCTGTTCTTCCAAACTTCTTGCAAGAAAAGTATGAATATATTATGCTAACAATTGCAATGATTAAAAAAGATTCAGATGCTGAAATGGCAAGTTTAGTTGTAAAACCCGGATCTTTTTCTTTAAAAATATTTGCATAGAAACAATAATAATAATAGAACAAAACATCTAAAAAATGCATCTTAATGATTTTGTTATTTTAATTGAAGTTTGTTAAGCCATTTTGTATCGGGGTCACCGTCTATTTTAATTCCCATCATTCTGTAAGCATCCTGTAATTGAGGTCTAACATAGTTATTATACCAATCAGTCTGTGTAACCTTCCTTCCAAGCTCCCACCCAATACCCCATGCAGCACCATGTATACCCCCAAACGTAGAAATAATATTAGAACCAGTTTCGACAGCTTTATCTCGATTAGAAATATCATCATCTGTTAATATTCCATACTCGCTGTATAAACCAATGCCATATCCAATGCCTTTAAATCCTCGCGAAATATTTTTCGCCGTCTTTATACTACCAGCATACTGATTTCCTTTAAATGTTTGGCCGTATGTTTTCCATTGCTGCATACTAAACCAGGTGCCTGCTTTTGGAGAGAACATTTTAGCCTCTCCATAAGCAGCTCCATAACCTAAGCCTGCCAAAGCTAATGCACTATTATTTCCCGCTTTCTTCCCTGATGTTACTGTTACATCCGGCAATTCACTTCCTTTCGCATCTTCACCTCCTACACCATCCGCAGGAGTAAATTCGTTTACCCCTTCTTTATTTGACGGGCCATAGTTAAAATACGAGGTCTGCCCATTAAGTGTTGCTGCAAGTACATCACCTGATTTAATCTTTATTTTGTGAGCGCCCTCTCCACTAACTCTTACGGTATCTAATCCCAAAGGATCACTAAACGAAATAGGGTTGTCATTTGTAAGGACATAGGGAGATAAATTCGGGTGTGCTTCCATCATCGGATCAAGTTGCCACCATCTTCCTAACTGTGGGTCTCGCTGTCTAAAATTAGCATCATATACTTCTAACCCGCTACCATCACTAAATTCCTGATGCTGTAACTCATTGCCATTGAACTTGTATTTGTTTTCAAGCTTACCAGCAGCCTTACTGCTTATGCCAGCTAAGGTTAAGCCGAACGGATAATAATGGTTCTCTTCCTGCAGTGGTCCACTGCTATGTTGAATCGTTAATTTATCAAAGAACACATTTTGCGGGCTTTCATTGCTCACATACAAATAAAGATAACCATTTTTTTGAACCGTGGCAGGTAAATTGGCAATCAAAACTTGTTTGTTTTGGCCTGCTGTAATCACCGGACACTGTGCAACTCCTCCGGATACATAATTGAATTGTTCATCCAGCAATACCCAGTTTAAAAAAGCTTTGGGAGCATTAACATTTAAGCTATTTTGGTTATTTAATAAGGCGGTAATTCCCGCGGCGGCGGCTGTATTGAGGGATGCAGCCTGCGAAGCGAGATACTCCCCTCCCAAACCTGCCACTGAGGTGGCAAATATATTGGTCACCGTTGCCAACAGACTGGGATCATTGGTAGGTTGCACAGCCGGGGTATTATACCAAACATAAGTACTAGCTGATAAGGTATCCCCAGCCATTACCTGTAATACAATCGATGGGCCCACCCGTTGGTTTACCCCACTGCTTCCATTTAATTGAGATACATAATGATTACTGGTATCACCTCCGGTTGTTGGTTCAAAACCAGCTGGTGTTGGCTGCCGGGTACTGGCAATACTATCAAACAATAATTGCTCTGATGCTGCATTGGCCAATTCCATAGTAGCCGCATACACCACTTTTTGGCTCTGGTCAGTGAGTACTACCCGGGTATTACCCAAATGATCCTTTTCAAAATAATCAAAATACAATGCACTGGCATTATTGACCGCTGCTGGCCTGATCCTTCCTTCTTCATGAGAGATATACTGCAAAGTATCATTCTGGTAATTGAAAGCACCCAGGTACAGTGTAGTAGTACTCTTAACAGGACTCACCGTACTGTCAACCGTCACTTTCTTTAATTTGATCCCTGTAGCATCATAAACATAACTGATGGTTCCTTTATGCAGAACACTGATCTGTGTTGGCAGGTTCAGGTAATTGTAGGTAATGGCTGTAATGCGCTTGTTGTTGTCAATATTTAGGTTGCCGTTACCATCATAGGCATAATCGGCCGCTGATCCGGTATTGTATTCTTTAAAATCACCCAAAGTACTGGTGGTATCATTTGCAGCGTCAGTTACATAATTGAGCTGATTACTGCTGCTGTTGTAACTATAGGTTAAATTATCAATAATCTGTGATACCCCCAGTTTTATACCATATTGTACCATGTTTTGGATATTGCCATTGGCATCATAATTTAGGTTATTCACACTAAAATTAGCATTTTGTATCCCCCAACTGCTTCCGTTGTTTTCTGTGTAATCTGCTTTTGTAAGTCTGTTTACATTATCATAACTATAGCCATAAGACCTTAATACATCTGCTCCCCTGCTTCTCCATTTGGTTCCGCTGATATTACCATTTAACTGAGCCTGATTATAGCCCTGATCATAATCCAGTTCCATCCCAAACCAATTCTGAGGACTATACGTTACCCCATTATTAACATACTGTTTGTTGATGCCATTTAACCAACCTCTGATATTATAAGTATAAGCCAATGAATCTATATAATTTCCAGAAGTTGTAGTTCCCAAGTATTTCTTAGAAAGATGTCCTAATTCATCATAAATATTACTGACTATCTGTTTATTTGCGCTGCCATTTACACTTTTATTAACTGTCAGCAACCTGCCTCCCGCATCATATCCCATACTGGTGAGTACTTGATAATGCTGAGGAAGATTACCACCCTTACCATGATTCTCCAATATCCTCAGTGGCTGGCCTGCAAAGCTATACTGGGTCGTTATAGTATCAATGCTTCCTGATACATTTGTTGTTTGTGCTTGTATTATTCTTCCGTGGTCATCAAAAAAGCTAATGCTATATAAATAAGTAGTCCCATTAGTTCCTATTACTTCATGTTTTGATCCTGTTACCATACCTCTGGTTGTATTTATTGCAGTGATAGATACCGGATATGGAAAACTGGTTGTACTTGAGGTATAAAAATAACTGGTGCTATTTGTATAAGTTGTATTGATGGAAGGTGAAAAACCTCCTGTACCTCCACTTACCCAGCTGTAATCATCGTAGAACGATTGGGATAATAATTCAGTCGAACTCGTTGGATTGGGATAAATTACTGAATTGGAAGCATATCCCTGATGATAGATTCTGTTATTACTGTTGGTCCATAAACCATTGGTCATTGGCCTATCCAATGAATCATATGCTGTATACATCCATTTACCCTGCACCCTCAGCAAACTATCTTGTGTCATCACCAACCTGTCTCTTGCATCATAGACCATCCAAACCTCACCTGATCCAGGTACTTTTTTGGTGATCATCCGGTGTCGGTCATCATATTGATAATTAAAACATAATTGTTGGGCAATTGGGGAGCCACTCAGCACAGATGATTCAAATACCCAGTTGAGTTGTTGCAATTGTTGTACTGCTTTGGGTTGTAAAACGGTGCGTAAGTTACCCAAATCATCATAAACATAATAAGTATTTAGCCAGCCAATATGTCCGACATAGAGCGTATCTGAGAGTTCTACCCTCTTTAAAACCAAATGCCCATCCAAGTCTTTATATTCTAAGACCTTATTGTTCAGCTCATCTGTTGTTTCATGAACAAATAAGGTACCCGGCTGGTAATAACAATTGCTATATGGCAATGTATCCAGTCCATAGCCTATATTCCAAATTACTGGATAATACGGACTATACTTTACCACTTATTTCAGTGGATAGTTTACCAGTGTTTCAGAGCAAAGTTTACCACTATGGAATTGGTTTGAATAGATTATTTCAGAGCAAAGTTTACCAGTCTGTTTAAAATTGATTCTGACATTACGGCACAAAGTTTACCACTACTGGGAAGTTGTTGATAGCATTTTTTAACGCCATTGCTTTGTAATAAAAGCATGGCCAATAAAGTGATATCAATGCAACAGATTCGATCACTCTTACAACTTTTTGAAAAAGGATGCTCTCTACGTGCCATGTCCACTGAACTGGGTATGTCCCGGCAAGTGGTTACCCTTTATACTTCCAAGTTTAAAAGCAGTTCATACAACCTTGAATCTCTTCGTCATCTTAGTGATGCCGACTTAGCTGCTATTGTATATGCTCCATCAGGAGAGGGGGAATATTCAAATAATCCAAGGAGGATGGATTTAGTTAAACGGGTTCCCTATTTTCTATCCGAACTCAAACGAACAGGTGTAACCCGTCTTTTACTTTGGGAGGAATACTGTAAACAATATAGTAACCCGTATAGATATACTCAGTTTTGTATACTGATAAAAGAAATCAGTAAGACAACTCAAGCAACCATGCATCTTACTCATGCCCCTGGAGCCATGATGATGGTTGATTTTGCCGGTGATAAAATGAGTTATGTTGACAAATCCACCGGAGAAATAATCCTTTGCCCTGTTCTGGTTTGTGTTTTACCCTACAGTAAGTACACGTTTGCCATGGCACTGCCAGATGCAACAATACCCCAGGTTATTAAGGGCCTCAATAAATGCCTGCAATATTTTGGTGGTGTTCCGCTGAGCCTTAAGACGGATAACATGAAACAGGTGGTTACTAAGTCCTGTCGCTATGAACCTATGTTTAGTGAAGCTTTACAGCAATGGGCATTGCATTATAATATCACACTTTTAGCCACAAGGGTAGCTAAACCAAAGGATAAAGGTTCTGTAGAGAATGAAGTTAAAATTGCCTATCAGCGCATTTATGCAACACTGCGTGATGAAGTATTCCACCTTCTGACGGAAATGAATGAAGCCATCTTTAAGAAGATGAATCTGCATAATGAAAAGTTGTTCCAGAGAAAAGACCATGGCCGTTTGCAACAATTTGAAAACGAAGAACAATGCCTGCTTCAGCCTTTGCCACCGGAAGCTTTTGTTATGAAACACAAGGTATTGGCCAAAGTGCAGAAAAACTATCACATTACCCTGGGTGAAGACTGGCACCATTACAGTGTACCCTATAATTTCATTGGAAAGCAGGTGAGTGTTGTGTATGACACTGATATGGTAGAGATTTATTACCAGCATCAACGGGTTGCCTTGCATACGCGTAATTACCAAAAACATGACTTTAGTACCGTTGGTGATCATATGCCTGCCGGACACCAGCACTTCTTTGAGCAACAGGGATGGACGCCGGATTACTTTTTAAAACAGGCTATCTGTATAGGTTCTTCTGTTCATCGGTATATGGATGAAGTTTTAAAATCAAAGGCCTTTACTGAACAAACTTACAATGCATGCAGAGGAATATTACGGCTCCATAAACAATATGGAACAAACAGATTGGAAGCTGCATGTGCAAGAGCATTGTATGGAAGTGTGTTTAATTACAGAACCATCCAGAATATCCTGCTGAACAATTACGACCAGATTGATCAGTTCAATGAAAATGATCTGTTCAAACTTCCGGATCATCCCAATCTGCGGGGACCGCAGTCCTACCAATAATCACATATTTATAGATCATTAAAAAACAATAACATGAATCAACAAAGTACACTGGAACAATTGCAGGAACTTAAACTGACAGGAATGGCTAAACGTTACGAGGCGATCATTAAACAACCTGTTCATCAGCAGCCGGAAGCACATACCATCGTTGGACTACTGGCAGAAGCTGAAGCCGGATACCGGGTCCATCAAAGAACCGGGCTCTACCTGCGCCTGTCTAAACTACGTTACAATGCGACACTGGAGCAGATAAACTGTACTCCGGAAAGAGGCATCAGTAAAGAAGTTCTGTCCACATTATCTGATGGAACCTTTATAGAGAGATCTGAAAACCTGCTCATAACCGGTGCAACGGGTTCGGGCAAAAGTTTTTTTGCTTGTGCCATGGGTAGAAATGCCTGTTTACTGGGGCACCGTACCTTGTATTATTCTATGAACCGTTTTATAGAAGCCCTGGCAATAGCGAGGTTGGATGGAACGTATATCAGGTGGTTAAATATGGTTGCCAAAACACCATTATTGATCATTGATGACTTTGGATTACAGCCATTAAGCCCGGATATGAGATTATCATTGCTCCAAATACTCGAAGATCGCTTCGCGAAAGGTTCGACAATCCTAACATCACAGTTACCCGTTAATAAATGGTACGAATACATTAATGAACCTACTCTTGCTGATGCTATATGTGACAGATTGACTGCTAATGCACATAAAATAGAATTGAAAGGAGAATCATTACGGAAGAAAAAAAATAACTAGATTTATATCAGCTACAACAACCACCTAAGGGTGGTAAACTTTGCGCTGAAATGGTGGTAAACTTTGACCGTAATATCCAAAAAGTGCCTCAAATACAATAATAAAGGTTTGTAACCCTTTTTGTAACCCATGTGCAAATGCTCATCCAAAAATTGAAAAACTATTAAATGAGAATAAAAATATTAAAATCAAAATAATTTTTTTTATACCAAATCAACCTCAATATTCAGGGTATAAACCAGTTAGCCACTTATTAGCAATTGCATCACAAAATAAAGAAGAATTGACAAGACAAGCTTTAGATAGTTGGTACTTACCTAAGGAAAAGGATTATGAAATCTTTGCTTCGAGATTTCCTTTAAATAGTGAACTATTTGAACAGGATGATAAAATTGAAGCAATGAATAAATGGTGTATTAATTCAGAAATAAAATTTACACCTACATTTTTTTTAAATGGGTTTCAACTCCCCGATGCATATAGTATTGAGGACTTACAATATTTTCTTTTGGAATAGTTCCCTAAAAGAAAAGCTTTGCGGAACTACACAATGTTTATGCATTGTGGCAAAGCAGCCAAAGCCTATGACGCTTAAATCTATAGGCATAAACAAATTCACAAACAATTAAATTTTTAAAAAATGAGCACAAACAAAATGAGTCTTGCCAATATTCAAGGCAGGCTTAGCAGATCAGAAATGAAAAACATTATGGCAGGCAGTGTATGTGGTTATGTTACTTGCAGTAGTACATGTATTGCCAGAGCAAATTGTAGTTCTTCATGTTATAATTCAGGTTCAGGTATGAATTGTAATGGAAGTTATTATACTAATGCTGAAATTTGCGCAGCTGCTGGATGTTAATTAATTAACGTAAAGCCCAAAATTATTTGGGCTTTACATCTTTATTAAAAACTTATGTCAAAAAAGATACCTTTTCTATTAATTCTAATTGTGATTGGTTGTAGTTATTATAAACCTCTTAACCCTGAATTAATTAAGATTAATTTGGATTTTGATAAAAGAGATACATTGTTTGATGGTGGAGTTTTTAAATTTTTACACAATATTAAAATAGATACTTCAGTTATAATTCAAGGTCAAAAGATAAAAGGAAATATAGGATACATTTATTTTCAACCCAATCCAAGTGATACTCTTAGGTCAAGGTTGCTTTCTTTTAAGTTTTTAAAAAATGATACTTGCTACATGTGTTTTGATTGCAATGGAAACCAAGATTTATCTGACGAAAAAATTTATAAATACAATTATCCTTATAAAATCAAGATTGATAGTATCCAAATTTTGGATGGCAGCCATAGATTTAACCAGACATTGTATTTAACCCCTAAAAAATCTTCATTAAAATTCGAAACTAAGGGCTCTGATAAACTTTTTGAGTTTGGCGTTGTTATCACGCCGATTTACAAGAATGGTTATTTTATTGATGGCAATAAAAAATATCAGATCATTTTAACAAATATGTTTAATGGCAGCTATACTGATAAAACTACTTCTACTTATATTTTAAGTTCACAAAATATAGAACCAAATTTTAAACTTTGGGAAAGACCTTTTTATCACTTGGGTGACACAATATTTCTGGCAAAAAATACATATAAATTAAGTTCAATTGACTCTAATGGAACAAGTTGTATTATTAATAGAATTTCTGATAATACTAAATCTACAGGAATAGAAATTGGAGAGCAAATTCCAGAAATGGAATTTCATTCAATTCAAACAAATCAAAAAATAAATATATTTTCAGGGAAAGAAAAATATATTCTCTTAGATTTTTGGGGGTCGTGGTGTGCCCCTTGTAGAGAATTAACACCCTCAATGTTAAATCTGTACGCTAAATATGGAAGTTCCAAAGTGAATATTATTGGAATAGCTAATGATGATAAGGAGAGTGCACTTAATTATATTAAAGGTCAAAAAATTCCCTGGATTAATATTTTAGACTCTTTTGAGTTATCTCCAATTTCAAGAAAATATAAAGTTTCAAGCTTCCCATCATATATTTTAATCGATAGCTCAGGTAAGATTGTATATAGAGGTATTGGTAAAGAAGGCCTAATGAAAATTCAATTAATAATTGAAAGTATCTGATGTTTAATCAGTTTGTTTAATATTTCTAATTACTTTTTTCGATAGATATCTACAATCAACTTTAAATAAAAAAATCGTACAATTGAGATTCATTCAAACATTTTATGTTGATAGTCAAAAAGATCCGTATAAAGATTGCTTTGGTTGGTTTTCCCCCGAATATCATTTAATGAGTTGGGCCTTGAGTTGTTTGCAATTGCATAAACTTTATGGATCAGTAGAGTTATATGCTAATACAGCTGGAGCTAATTTATTAATCAACGAACTTGATCTTCCTTATTCTTCGGTTTCTACTTCTTTAGATGAAATTAATTTAGTTGATACAAACCTGTGGGCACTTCCTAAAATTTACACTTATTCATTGCAACAATCACCCTTTCTTCATCTTGATGGCGACGTTTTTCTTTTTAAGAAATTTAGGGATAATTTTCTTGAGAGTGAACTAATAGCTCAGAATTTGGAACAGGCAACTGAATATTACATTTCAACACAAATGGAGTTGATTAAACATTTTACTTACTTTCCTGATTCGGTAAAAAAAGATTTTGATTCTGATTTACCAATCAAAGCGGTTAATGCTGGTATTATAGGTGGGAATAATCTCGATTTTATAAAAGAGTATACTAGTGCTGCATTAAAATATGTAAATGAAAATGTTGAAAATTTATCTAAAATTTATTCCGAACGATTTAATGTTTTTTTTGAACAACATTTATTTTA
>Ga0364887_10564_pt1 | contig 16569 bp, 6 predicted proteins | sample ExccelJu500001D4_4_FD_206924 | JGI IMG/M metagenome (GOLD analysis project Ga0364887, IMG submission 206924) | Enriched cells from Trout Bog Lake Hypolimnion, Wisconsin, USA - BchlTB.July23.5000.01.D4 | ecosystem: Environmental > Aquatic > Freshwater > Lake > Hypolimnion/Profundal zone | place...
GGGTGTAGCCATAAGTTATAACTTAGGATCAGGTTGTAGCGTGGGTTATAGTATTACAGTGAATGCCCTGTCCGCAATTTCAGGTGCAACCTCTGTTTGCCAGGGACAGAGTATTTCCCTGACAGACGGTGCAAGCGGCGGTACCTGGAGCAGCGCTGCAACAGATGTGAGTGTAGGTAGCACAAGCGGAACTATTACCGGGATTTCAGGAGGAACTGCTCTAATTTCTTATGTATTAGGTTCGGGTTGCACCACTTCGACTGTAATAACAGTAAATGCAATTGCATCCATTACCGGGCCAGCAAGCGTATGTGTGGGCCAAACTATCACTTTAAGTGATATTACAGGCGGTGGTACCTGGAGCAGCAGTGCGCCAACAGTGGCCTCTGTAGGAATTACGGGAATAGTTACCGGCGTTGCAGCAGGTACGGGTGTAGCCATAAGTTATAACTTAGGATCAGGTTGCAGCGTGGGTTATAGTATTACAGTGAATGCATTATCAGCAATCAGCGGCGCAAGTTCAGTTTGCCAGGGACAAAGTATTACCCTGACAGACGGTGCAAGCGGAGGCACCTGGAGCAGCGCTGCAACAGATGTAAGTGTGGGTAGCACAAGCGGAACTATTACCGGGATTTCAGGAGGAACGGCTTTAATTTCTTATGTATTAGGTTCAGGTTGCACTACTTCGACTGTAATTACGGTAAATGCAATTGCACCCATTACCGGGCCAGCAAGCGTATGTGTGGGTCAAACTATCACTTTAAGTGATATTACCGGCGGTGGAACATGGAGCAGCAATGCACCAACACTGGCCTCTGTAGGAAGTACGGGAATAGTTACCGGAGTTGCAGCAGGTACGGGTGTAGCCATAAGTTATAACTTAGGATCAGGTTGCAGCGTGGGTTATAGTATGACTGTGAATGGACTTTCAGCAATCAGCGGCGCAAGTTCAGTTTGCCAGGGACAGAGTATTACCTTGACAGACGGTGCAAGCGGAGGCACCTGGAGCAGCGCTGCAACAGATGTTAGTGTGGGTAGCACAAGCGGAACTATTACCGGTATATCAGGAGGAACGGCTCTTATTTCTTATGTATTAAGTTCGGGTTGCACCACTTCGACTGTAATTACGGTAAATGCAATTGCACCCATTACCGGGCCAGCAAGCGTATGTGTGGGTCAAACTATCAATTTAAGTGATATTACCGGCGGTGGTACCTGGAGCAGCAGCTCCCCAACAATGGCCTCTGTAGGTAGTACCGGAATAGTTACCGGCGTTGCAGCAGGTTCGGGTGTAGCCATAAGTTATAATTTAGGTTCTGGTTGCAGTGTGGGTTATAGTATGACTGTGAATGGACTTTCAGCAATCAGCGGCGCAAGTTCAGTTTGCCAGGGACTTACTACTACGCTTACTGATGCCACATCTGGTGGCACGTGGAGCAGTTCAAATACGAGTATTGCAACCATAGGGTCTGGAAGTGGGGTAGTGACAGGCGTAGCCGGTGGATCGGCTATTATTTCTTATTTGTTACCTGCAGGTTGTATGGTAACAGCCTCAATCACAGTAAATCCTGTTTCTGCAATTTCCGGCCCTGTCAGTGTTTGTGTAGGCCAAACCATTACCCTCAGTGATTTGTCAGGCGGAGGCACTTGGTCAAGTGGTGCGCCTACTATTGCCACGGTAGGCACTTCTGGCATTGTCACCGGAATTGCCGGCGGCCTGACTGCGAATATTTCGTATACACTTGGCTCAGGCTGTTATGCGATTACTACGGTTACCGTCAACGCACTGTCACCCGTTTCAGGATTGGTAAATGTTTGTCCTGGTCAGTCAATAACCCTTACTGATGCCACTTCAGGTGGGCTTTGGAGCAGTTCGGCAACCGGTATTGCCACTGTAGGTTCTGCTACTGGCACTGTTTCTGGGGTAATTGCAGGCACTGTAATTATTTCTTATCTTCTTCCCAGCGGCTGTCTTTCCACGGCGTCGGTAACTGTAGGCGCAATGTCGCCCTTAACAGGACCTACAGTTGTATGTGTGGGCCAAACAATAACTCTTTCTGATTTAACCCCTGGTGGAAGCTGGCTTAGCAGTGCACCCACAATTGCAACTGTTGGATCAACAGGTATTGTAACCGGGGTTGCAGGTAATTTAACGGCCAATATTACCTATTCAATAGGTTCAACATGCAGGGCAATAACTACGGTGACTGTATATCCTTTGCAGCCTATTTCGGTTTCAACAACCATTCCTATTTGTGTAGGTACCACAAACACCGCTACCGATCCCACTTCTGGTGGTATCTGGACCACTGGAAGTACCGCTATTGCAGTCATTGGTACCAGTGGTATAATTACCGGGGTTTCAGCAGGAACAACCCTGATATCCTATGCCCTTGGTTCGGGTTGCACCGCGCTTTATACTATAACGGTTAATCCACTTTCTCCCATTTCCGGGCCTGGGCTTATCTGTCTGCACAATACCCTTACCCTTACCGATCCTACTCCCGGAGGAACCTGGACCAGCAGTTCACCTACCATAATAAGCGTAGTTGCCGGCACAGGAGTTACAACTGCAAACGCGGCAAACCTTACCTCTACCATTTCCTATACACTTGGAACCGGCTGCAGGGCTACCTTAGCTATGAGTGTGGTGGCCTTGCCATCGGCTCCGGCTTCTATTGGGGGACCATCCAGTGTTTCCATAAGCGGAGCGCCCATTACGCTTACCGATGCCACTACAGGCGGCGCCTGGAGCAGCAGTAATTTGGCTAAAGCTACAGTAGGAGCTTCAACCGGCATAGTAACCGGGGTTGCGACCGGATCTGTGATCATAACTTATACTGTGACCAACGCAGGGGGATGTACCAATAATGTAACCAAAAATATAACCATAGGCCCGGCGCCAATGCCAAATTCTGTCACCAACAATAATACGGTTACCCTTAATGAAGGCGCCTCTTTATTGCTCTCAGAACCAGAGAAAGGTGGTGTATGGGGCATAGCCGCAGGCCAGGACATAGCAGGCATAAATTGGGAAACCGGTTTACTCACGGGCCTCGCGACTGGTAGGGCTACAGTAAATTATACAATTATTAATGAATTGGGAACAACCCTCTCGGTTACTGAGGTTATAGTAAACCCGAAACCCGAAACAACGGCTAACCTGGATATTAGTGTTTGTGACCTAACCTTAACCCCCAACCCCAATAAAGGTGAATTTACAGTAAAGGGCTCCCTTGGCACAGCAACAGATGGAGAAATAGGGCTTGAGGTTACGGATATGCTTGGCCAGTTGGTTTACAGGAGCAAGGTGAAAATAATAAACGGGAAGGTAAATGAACATATCCTACTGAGTGATGCACTTGCCAATGGGATGTATTTATTAAATCTGCAAACAGCAGCAGGCAATAAAGTTTTACATTTTGTATTGGAACAATAGTTTTCTGCTTATTGAATTTTGAGAATAGGGCTGATAGAAATATTGGCCCTTTTTTTGTGTTATCGTGTTTGCTGAATCATTCGCATTCCCGTTTATTCAATTGAGAATCGGTTGTTTATCTAATTTGTTAGGTTTATGCACAGCATTAAGCAAGAACCAGCACAAAAATGTAAATCGGAAATCACTTGTATGTGTTTCCAATACCCGAAAACAATCAGAATTTCGGCGCATCTAATTAACTGAATGATAATCAATTGAATAGAGGAATTGGTAACAGGTAAGGTAAATTGAATTTGCAAAATTTGCGGTATTTACTCTGCTAATCAGGAAAAATGATAACCCTTTAATCAATTGCACGATGATTGAAACAAAAATCAATAATGTGGCTTAGTTTTTAAAGACAGATGCGCTTTCACCAAAAAAACAAAGGGCAGAAATGTTTTCCATTTCTGCCCTTTGTTAAGTACTCTTTTTTTTGATTTTTATTACCAAACCCTGGCTCTTTCATTTACCGGGCGATACATTTTATCTGTCGGTTTTATGCCGAATGCATTGTACCATGCTTCCATATTGCTTGGTGGAACATTGCAACGCAGCAGGGCAGCAGAATGGGGATCGGTTTTGAGGCGGCGGGCAAGTTCTTCGGGGCGTGTATTGGCGCGCCAAACCTGTGCCCAGCTCAGGAAAAAGCGCTGATCAGGAGTAAGGCCGTCAATTTTTACATTGCTTTTGCCTTGTTTGGTTTTCTTAAAGGCTTCGTAGGCAATATTGATGCCACCAAGGTCGGCAAGGTTTTCACCTTCTGTAAGGCTACCGTTGGCATGGGTAGTGTCCATTACAATAATCTTGTTGAACTGATCAACAACCACATTAGCTTTCATAGTAAAGTTGGCTGAATCGGCGGGTGTCCACCAATTGCTCAAATTACCTTCAGCGTTATACAAGCGGCCCTGATCATCGAAGCCATGAGTCATTTCGTGGCCTATCACTGCGCCAATCCCGCCATAATTTATAGCGTCATCGGCTTTTTCATCAAAGAAGGGGTATTGTAAAATGCCTGCCGGGAAAACGATTTCATTGAAAGCCGGGTTGTAATAAGCATTAACCGTTGGAGGCGTCATGCCCCATTCGGCGCGGTCCACCTTTTTGCCAAGTTTGTTGAGTTCGTAGTTGTATTCCCAAACGCCTGCGGCCATAATGTTTTTGATATAATCATTGTTCACAACGGTCAGTTTGCTATAGTCTTTCCATTTGTCGGGATAGCCTATTTTTTTCATGAAAGAATTCAGTTTTATGAGCGCTTTCTGTTTGGTATCGGGGCTCATCCAGTCAAGGGTTTTTATACGCTCTGCATAGGTAGCCTGTAAGTTATTTACCAGTTCCAACATGCGTTTTTTAGCCGATGGTTTGAAATATTTGGCCACATAAAGTTGTCCCAGCAATTCGCCTTCCGAACGGTCAACCACGCTCATTACCCTTTTCCAACGGGGCCTTTGTTCCTGTTGGCCACTGAGGATTTTACCATAAAAATTGAAATGCGTACTGTCGAATTCAATGGAAAGATAACCAGCCATATTATTTACGAGGTGGTAAGCCAGGTATTTTTTCCAGGTATTTATGGGCGTTGCATCCAGTTGTTTGCCTACTTCCACAAAGAATTTAGGCATAGCAATGATCATTGAATCCTGACCCTGCACTTTTAAGCCGGCAAGCAGCGATTTCCATTCTATGCCTGGAATAGCGCTGTTGGCTCCGGCAATATCGTATTTATTATAAAGCAAGTAGGGGTCGCGCATTTCAACCCTTGTGAGTGAGGCTCCAGCCAGTGCCAGTTCCAATTGGTAAACATCTTCGCCTTCTTTTTGGGCTGCAGTAACTGGTTCGCCAATCAGTGCCAGCATTTTAGGGATATATTGCTTGTAGGCATCCCTTATTCTTGTGGTTCGCGCGTCATTGTCAAAATAATATTCCCTGCCCGGTAATCCAAGTCCACCTTGACCGAACTGACAAATTTCCTTCGTCACCATTTTATCATCAGGAGAAATACCGAAATTGAACAATGGGCCTATACCTTCGGTATGCTCAAGTTCTATTTCCTTGATCAGGTCCTTGCTGTTCCGGATATTGTTGATTCGGTTGAGTACTTCTTTAAGCGGAGTAATACCAGCTTTTGCAATTGCTACACTGTCCATACCGGTGCGATAGAAATCGCCCACTTTCTGAACGATGCTGCCTTTTGCCGGATTTTTAACTTTTGCCGAAGAGTCGAGCAACTGGTGCAGGGCTTTATAATTATTTTCCTGAAGCTCATTAAAGCTACCCCACCGGGTCTCTGATTTCGGGATTGGATTATTGGCCAGCCAAGTGCCATTGGCATAAAGGAAGAAATTTTCGCCGGGCTGGACACTCAAATCCATATTTGCCGGGTCAAGAACTTTGCGGCCGGATTTAGAGGAAGTCTGGGCGCCTGCCTGCCCGCAAAGTGCAACTGCAAGAATAGCAGCCGCACATACTGATTGTTTTAAGAGCATTGATATGAAACTTATTTGTTTTTTAAGGTGGCAAAAGTACGCCGAATATATTATTGCACCTAATAAAAGGGATATAATATTGAGGTGAAAAAGGGGGGATTTTTAAACAGGCCAGCTTGCTACGCAATTACACCGAACTTGCACTTTTAGAGTATTATAACTTTTTTTGTTTGAAGATGCATAAAAATCAACCCCGCACTTGCGGGGTTGAAAAAACAGTATTTAAATAAAAAAAATAGTAATAACAATTAATAAAGCCTACAGTTATTAACCCAACCGGCAGGCATAAATCATTATCCGTTAATCTCGCCTACCATGTCCTTTGGATCCACCCATGCGTCAAATTCTTCAGCGGTTACATAACCCAGGTCAATTGCAGTCTGTTTCAGGGTTTTGCCTTGTTTGTGAGCGGTCTGGGCTATTTCGGCTGCTTTATAATAGCCTATTTTGGTATTGAGGGCGGTAACCAGCATCAGCGAGTTATCTACATGTTCTTTTATGTTTTTAGCTATGGGTTCCAGGCCTTCTGCGCATTTATCGTTGAATGATACGCAACCTTCGCCTATGAGGCGGGCGCTATGAAGGAAGTTAAATATCATTACCGGCTTGAAAACATTAAGCTCGAAATGGCCGGTAGCGCCGCCAATACCAATGGCTACATCATTACCCATTACCTGTGCTGATATCATTGTCAGGGCTTCACATTGGGTAGGATTAACCTTGCCGGGCATGATGGATGAACCCGGTTCATTATCAGGAATGTGCAATTCGCCAATTCCCGATCGGGGTCCTGAACTAAGCATACGGATATCATTGGCTATTTTCATGAGGCTCACAGCAACCATTTTCAGAGCGCCGTGAGTTTCGACAATTGCGTCGTGTGCTGCAAGGCTCTCAAATTTATTTTCTGCGGTAATAAAGGGCAAGCCGGTAAGTTTGGCAATATTTTCAGCCACCAATACGGCATAGCCTTTGGGAGTATTTATACCTGTACCTACTGCAGTGCCACCAAGGGCCAGTTCGCTCAGGTGAACTAGGGTATTATTAATTGCCCTTAGTCCATGGTCAAGCTGGGATACATAACCACTTATTTCCTGACCCAGGGTAAGGGGGGTTGCATCCATAAAATGGGTTCGGCCTATCTTCACCACATGCATAAATTCCTTTGATTTGGAAGCAAGGGTATCGCGCAGTTTTTTGATGCCGGGAATAGTAACATCTACCAGCATTTTATAGGCTGCAATATGCATGGCAGTCGGGAAAGTATCGTTTGAAGACTGAGACTTGTTTACATCATCATTCGGATGGATAAACTTGGCCTTATCGGTCAGCAGGCCGCCATTAAGCACATGTCCACGGTAGGCAACTACCTCATTTACATTCATGTTAGACTGTGTTCCTGAACCGGTTTGCCAAACCACCAATGGAAATTCTGCATCCAGTTTTCCATCCAGTATTTCATCACAAACACGGCCTATCATATCACATTTGTCCTGGGGCAAAACGCCAAGCTGGCAATTGGTGATGGCAGCCGCTTTTTTGAGGTAAGCAAACGCCCGGATAATCTCTTTAGGCATCCGGTTGATATCCTGGGCTATTTTGAAATTTTCAACTGAGCGCTGTGTCTGCGCGCCATAATAGGCATCAATGGGTACTTTTACTTCGCCCATTGTATCTTTTTCTATACGGTAATCCATGATTGTTTATTATTAAATTTCAGGGGGCAAAGGTAAAATGTTAATTCAGAAATGATGCTAACGAATATCAGGTATTTGGGGTAGGGTATCACTTATATGGAAAAGGAGTTTTATTTATAATCAAAACATTTATTTTGAATGGAAATTTTAGTCGAGTTTATTCAACATTATATTTACCAAATTGCAAAATGACTATAAAAAACAATTTCAGTGTTGCTAATCCTATAATAATCAGGTCAGGTGAAGGCGGAGACCCGGCTGGGACAGAATATTTATTTTGAATGAATATTTTATCTGCCTAAAAGCCTTTAACTCCAATTATCCGGAACCTTATTTTATTATGGTACTGTCCACCGTATTGCTGTCAACTGTAGTCGGGCCACCGGAGGTAGTGGTAATAGTCGTAGTGGTAGTTGTTGTTATGGTAGTGGTGGTATTTTCAGCGTCCATTGCAAGGCGGAAACCAAGGTCCCACTGGCTTGTTTTGGGAACGAACCGGCTTCGGTCAACAATCCGGCAAACATCCTCTTCATCATAATATGATCCGCCACGAACCACCCTTTCTGTTCCTTTTAATGGGCCTTTGGGATCGAGCGAATCAACTGTGCCGGTATAATATTCTTCGCCATACCAGTCAGTACACCATTCAGCCACATTGCCCGACATATCAAAGATACTCAATTCGTTAGGCTTTTTTTGACCTATTATATGGGTAGTGCCATTCCTGTGCCCAAACCAGGCCACTTCATTAATGTTATTACTGCCGGCGTATTTATAATTTGCAGTGTATTTTCCGCCTTTAGCTGCATATTCCCATTCGGTTTCGGTAGGCAGCCGGTAATGCTTTCCGGTTTTAATATTAAGCCGCCTGATGTATTCCTGTATTTCGTCGAAATTTACCTTTACTACAGGGCAGTCGTCGCAGTTTTTATTTCCATAATCCACACCATTATATGCAGGAGGGTAAATACCCATAATGGCTCTCCACTGTGAATTGGTCACTTCATATTTACCAATATAATAGCTACTTATAAAAACCCTGTGCAATGGCCTTTCATTAAAATATTTATCGCCACTATAATGGGGGTCGTCGCAGCCCATATAAAAGCTGCCGCCCTTTATATATACCATCTGTATATTCAGCTTGTCTTTACTAAATCCGGGAATATTGCATATGAGTGCAATCCCGGTTAATAATGATATGATTTTTCCCATAAAGCCAGCAACTTAAGTTCTTTATTTAAAATTTACTGCGAATATACGAGGCTAAATTTAAAAGCAAATAACCAAAGAGGTGTTTGCTTCTTTCATTGGCATATTTAATATGATATAGCTGGTTAATTTAACCTGTTTGCCTGGTTTTTAGTGTATTAAGAAATAGATTTTACAGACTTAAGTGGATGCCAGTTGAATTTGCACAATTTTTAACAGCCTTGTTTAGGCGATTTAATCCGGGTTTCATATATTTGCCTCCCCGTATGCATTTACGCCGTATAAATTTATTGTATTTAATTGTTGTCCTTGCCCTTTTGAGCTCCTGCACCGGATTTGAAAAAATCAGGAAAAGCAGCGATGTGAACTACAAGCTTACCAAAGCCAACGAGTATTTCGAACAGAAAGACTATTCACATGCCAATGAACTGTATAAGGAGCTGATGCCCATCATGAAAAGCACCCGCAATTATGAGGCCCTGTTCTATAAATACGCCTATACCTTTTATTACCTTAAGGATTACCTTGACGGTTCGTATTATTTTAAGAACTTCACGGAGTATTTTCCTGCCAGCAAGGATGCTGAGGAGTGTGAATTTATGAGCGCAGTATGCCTTTTCAAATACGCACCTAAATATTCCCTCGACCAAACCAATAGTGTAAAGGCCCTTGAAGCCATGCAGTCGTATGTGAATAAGTATCCCAATTCAAAGCGTATAAATGAAGCTAATGACTATGTGAACAAATCGAGGAAGAAACTGGAAATGAAACAAGCTGATGCAGCTTTGCTTTATTACAATATCTACCAGTACAGGGCCGCTACAGTAGCTTATAAAAGTGTGATACGGAATTATCCCGAATCGCCTGATGAAGACCTTTACCAGTTTATGATTATGAAATCTTTCTTTAAGTTTGCAAAACAAAGCGTGCCCGATAAGCAGGAAGAAAGATATGCCAATGCAATTGCTGCTTACAGGGAATTAAAAGAATCTTTTGCGAGTTCAAAATACATTCCGGAAGCGGACAAACTATTTGCCGTGGCCAATGAAAACATTAAAAAATTAAGAGATGAGCAACACAAGTAAAAAATCACTTACCTCCGTTAATCCGCTGGTTGAAACCCGCGATGTAATAGAAATGAAGGAAAAGACGGGTAACCTGTATGAATCCATTACGGTAATAAGCCGCCGCGCTAACCAGATTTCAGTGACCATGAAAGAAGAACTTCATCGTAAACTGGATGAATTTACCGTGCATGGCGATAACCTGGAAGAAGTGCATGAAAATAAGGAGCAAATAGAAATATCGCGTATTTATGAGCGTATGGCTAATGCACCCCTTCAGGCCATTAATGAATTTAATGACGACCAGATTTACTACCGTAAAAACAAGGCTTAATCAATCGCAGAAATTATATGTAAAGCTGTTCCTTGCAAAAGGAACAGCTTTACGCTTTTGAAAAAAGCCCGGATTTCTTACTATCTTTTTATCAACAATGATCCAGAAAATACATTTCCCCCCTTGCCGGTGTTGGGTGCATTAAGTTTCACGAGGTAATAATAAGTGCCATCGGGCAAGAAATCACCTGTTTTGCTTATTCCTCCCCAATCATTGGTATATCCATTTTTTCCAAAAACAAGGTCGCCCCATTTGTCAAATACCTGAACTGAATTTCCGGGATAAACCTGGATATTCTCAATTACCCAGGTATCATTAATTCCATCTCCGTTGGGTGTGATCACGTCATGAACTATAATTTCATTGCAGGTGTCATTTAGATAAACCGATAGGTTTTTTTTGCACAAAGAATTATCTGTAACCGTCAAAAAGTAGATGCCTGCCCCAAGGCCATTTAAGTCATTAGTTAATGCACCGGTTGACCATGCGTATTTATAAGGGGCAACCCCTCCGCTTACATTTATGTAAATAAACCCTAATCCTGAGTGACAAAAATCGTTGCCTGTCATTGCTACCGCGTGTATAGAATCGGGTTGGGTTATCAGGAAGGTATCAAATAGCTTACATTGGGTTGAGGCCTGTATCAGAATCAAGGAATAAGTTCCTGCTTCCAATTGGCTTATTGAGGCCAATGAATCCCCATTGGACCAGTGGTAGTAAAAAGACCCGCTACCTGTGACGGAAATAGCAATACTACCAGAACTGTCGCCAAAACATGTTAAAGGCGTAACTAAGGAGCTTGTTACAAAAGAGGGTGGCTTTATGGATACGTAAACGGTCAATTCATCGCTGTCAAAACCATCAAAAATGATAATGCCAAAACTATCAAAACCCGTGAAGCCAATATTTGGAGTATAAGTAAGCCCCTGCGGCAATAAAGTATCACCTGTTGATATGCCTGTGTCGCTGAAGCCATTTAAAACGCCATGGATGGGCGCTTTAATTACTGACCATATTTCAGGCTGGAAAATATCTGAGTCAATAACCTCCAAAACAGAATCTAATGACATTAACGAATTGATACAGGTATTAAGAACAAACCCGCCTTTATTTATAAAGTGGGGTGGGTGATTATTAAAAATCTTCCTAATCCGCTGATTGTCGCCATCTGCAACATATACAACTCCTTGATTATTAACAGCTATGCCTGTTGGGTCATTGAATTCGGCATTGGTAGCAGGACCCCAGTCGCCTGCAAAATTCCATACTCCGTTGCCCGCAATAGTGGTGATAATTCCTCCCTCAGCAGGATTGAATTTGCGGATGCGGTCATTTCCAAAATCTGAGAAATAAACAGTGCCATTACTATCTAAACCTAATCCTATTGGTTCGAAAATCTCGGCATCGGTTGCAGGGCCGCCATCCCCGCTAAAACCACCATAACCACCGCCAAGGTATCCATTGCCAGCCACTGTGGTTATAATTCCATTTTTATCAACCATACGGATCCGGTTATTGTAGCCGTCGGCAATATAAAGGTTTCCGCTTGTGTCGGTGGCTATACCAAGCGGATTATTGAGCTTTGCCGAAGTAGCCGGTCCGCCATCTCCGCCAAAGCCTCCGGAAGCCGAGCCGGCAAAAAGGTAAATATTACCTGCCGGATTTATCATCCTCACCCGGTTGTTTCCCCAATCGGCTATGTATACATTGCCATTTCTGTCAACTGTTATGGCTATCAGGTTATTGATTTCAGCGGTTGTAGCCTTGTCTCCATCTCCCGAATACCCTGCAATGCCATTACCTGCAATTGTGGTAATTATTCCAAGAGCATCTACTTTCCTTATCCGGTTATTATGCCCGTCAGAAATATAAATGTTTCCGACACTATCAGCTGCCACACCGTTGGGCCAGTATAATTCAGCATCTGTAGCCGGTCCGCCATCACCATAAAACGCGCCTGAATCAGGTGCATACCTGCCATTTCCGGCAATTGTGGTTATGATTCCTTTGGGGCTAACCATCCTTATTCGGTTATTGCGAACATCTGCTATATAAAGGTTCCCTTTCGTGTCGAGCGCAATACCCCTTGGAACAGCAAGTTTGGCATTTATAGATAAGCCCCCATCGCCTCCATATCCCCCCAATCCTGTAAGATTATCATATCCGTTTCCGGCATATGTAGCTATTATCTGCCCTTGTGCAAGGGCTATGCCAGTCAGGGCAAAATATAGAAAAAGGGAAAGGAGACAATATTTCATTTGGCGCACAAGGCATCGTAATTGCAGTTTAAATTTACAAATTATTTTTAAGGAACAGGGGTAAAATAAGTTGGGTTATTGGAAGCAGGGTAATTTAGTAAGAGGAAAAGGGTTAAAAACCGAGAGACCGCCTCTATTAGGAGACGGTCTCTTGGGTATTAATTCAAAAACCGGTTATTTTACTTTAGTAACCACCTTTGAAATCGTGTTATTTACCCTGAACAGATATGCTCCAGGAGGCAAACTGCTAAGTGAAATATTAGCAGCCCTGGTCTGATCATAAGTATAATTACCAACTTTCTGCCCGTTTACATCAATTACCTGTATGGTTGTGATTGTAGTATTTGTTGATGTAACCTGGACCATATCAGTGGTCGGATTAGGGAAAATGGAGATGTCATTGGCGCTTGTTGCGCCTCCATTGCTCCCGTTCTGGAACAATCCTTTCCTTGAAGTGCTGCCAACACCGTTTTGGCAATTTAAGGTAAGGGAAAGTGTTATCTTACAGGTATCCTGAGTCAGCGCATTAATTGCATAAATGGTTACTGTAACCAATTCTGAAGTTCCTGCAGGTACAGTAACAGGATAAGTACTTGTTGGCGCTCCGGATGGCATGAAAGGCCCTGATTGCCAACTATAACCCACTATAAGGTAACCCGGCAGAGGCACAGCATTTGCAATACAATTAAAATTGCAGTCCTGCTGAACATCCGTGTTAATGAATAGACCGTTCAGCGTAGTTTTAGCCGCATCAAAACAAGGTGCGGCCTGCTGGCTGCAGGCAATTTTCAGAACCTGCGTATAGGTACAGGTGTCGCCATAGGCATCAACGGCATAAATGGTAACGAATACAGGAATGGTGGTCCCGAAAGGAATCGTTACAATCTGTATGTCGGTTCCGGCTGAGGTGTAGTCAATAATTGGCGCTCCGCCATTTATCACCCATTGGTAGGCAACTATGGTTGAGCCTGCGGATGTAGTGCCGGTGGCAATCAGTGTATCCATACAACCCTGGTCAAAGGTGCCGCTTAAATTGGTTAATGTTACTGTATCAAAGCAACCTTTTGGAGCTACTCCCTGGCATGAAACAGGAAGCGTGAAATCGCCTTCGCAACAAGGACTGGTTCCTGGAGGGAAGTAAAGATCAACTATGTGTATTATCAATGAAACTACGGTTGATGATCCCGGCGCCAAAGTAAAGGTATAGGTATCGGTTGTTGAACTGGTATGGTGAACAGCCGCAGTGCCTCCGGTAGTGTCCCATTCATAACCAACTATTGTATTTAAAGTAGTTGTATTGGCAGTAACCGTAATTATGCAATTGCCAAGACTATCGGTAGTACTGGTATAGCTTATGCCTGTTGCGGTGGTATCATAGCAAGGTGGAGGTGTGCAGGTAAGTGTATCTGTAAGGGTAGTCTTGCAGGTATCGCCTACTGAGTCAACCGCATAAAAAGTTACCGTAACAACCTGGGTGCCTGAGAAAGGAATGGTTGTCACCTGAACATCAGTATTGCTTGTTGAAGGATCCCAAATTGGAGATCCTGTACCTATCTGCCACAGGTAGCCGGCGTTTGTCCATCCATTTATTGTGTTTCCGGTTGCCAGGATTTTGTAAGTGCAACCATCGCCGTAACTCTGTGAAGGGACAAGCGAGGTCATTGTGCTGTCGAATGCCTGGCAAGGAGGAGGTGCGGTACAGGTAACGCTGTCCATTCTTGAAGTAATACAAGTGTCTCCATAAGCATCAACAGCATAGAACCAAACTGTGATAACTGCCGAACCACCATAACTAAGCGGAACAGGTTGAGAATCTGAACCGGCTGATGTGGGGTCCCAAATTGGCCCGCCGGTGCCTATTTGCCATAAATAACCAATAGTAGTCCAACCTGGATTGTTTACACCTGTGGCTGTTGAAGTGAAGCTGCACCCTCCCATGGTATAACCACCGGTATGTGTGAGTGTGGTATGTGTGCTGTCGAAAGAATTGCACAGGCCGCAACTAAGGGTATCGGTTTTAGTAGTAGTACAAGTATCTCCAAATGCGTCAATAGCATAATAGGTGACTGAAACGATCTCAGAAGTTGAGTAGGGTACCGTTGCGGGCTGGTTATCCGTCCCTGCTGTTGATGGATCCCAAATTGGCGCCGAAGAGCCAATTTGCCATAAATAACCTATTACACTCCATCCCGGATTAGTTACACCGGTAGCTGTGACAATATAGCCGCATCCGCTGCCTGAGCCCGCACCTGGCCCATAAGTAAGAGTGGTAAGAGTGGTATTGAATGAATTACATGCCCCGCATTTCAGGGTATCATAACGGCTTATATAGCAGGTGTCGCCATTAGAAGGGTTTTTAACGTAAATGGTTACATTGATTATTTCTACATAAGAGGTGAGTGTAACCGAAATTGAATTGCTGCCAGAGGAAGATGCATTCCAGAATGGCGTGCCCCCGTTTACCTGCCACATATAGCCAAGTATTACGCCGCCTGTAGTAGGCACACCTGTTGCTATGCACCTGTAAGTGCAACTTACGGTATCAGTTCTTGCCGTATCTTTAAGCGTAGTTAGCGTTGTATCCCAAGCCGCGCTGCAGGGAATTACCGGGTTTTTCTTACCACACATTGTGTCTATGAGGTAAGTGGTAGGAGTTGTAGTAACTGTCAAAAAAGTGGGGGTAATGCTTCCGACGGCAAATGTCCTTGTTTGGTAATTGGGTGTAAAAGGCGCCATTTGCATTTTGTCAGGCGTATCGCAATAATGGGCAGTATCTATTGGTAAGGTAGAAGGAGAAATAACCATATAAATATCATTGCCACCATAGGTAAGCGGATCGTTGGTATTGCCTGCCATATATAGGTTATTGTTTTTCAGTTCTATATCAAAAAGGGAGTGCATACCCAGGTGCGAGGGATTGGTATACTTAACAGGCGTATGGGACGTCATACCAGAAAGTGATGTTATTTCCGTAACCACTGCGCTTGATGGTGTACCTGAAAGCCACATTATAGGATCATTATTACTAATTGCAGGTGATTGCACATTATAAATATGATTACTGTCCACTACGGTCATAATAGATGTATTTGAATATTGTTTGGCGCTGTTATTCAATTGCCAAACCTGCGCACCGGTTCCTGTTGCGGCATTCATACGAACAATGAATTCACCTTCTCCACTGGTTGTACTAAAACCATCAAGCGCGCCACCCTGTATAAGCAGGCTTGATCCGGCGAGCTGAATCTGGCTAAAGAATACATTATTTAATGTTTGTGGTACACCAGGCACTCCTGTCATGGTAAACTGTAGATATTGTGACCAGTTTACAGTTCCCGTGGTCGAAGTAGTATAAGGTGTATATTGTAAAACTCTTCCATCGCCATAGCTGCCGGTTGCGTCATGGTAAGAACCGCTAATGTAAACGCTTTTGCCATCGGTAGATGTACAGGCCGAATAAAAATTATCTTCATTCATATTTAATACCTGGTCATAAGCAAAAACACCGTTGGAATGTATTAGGGCAACCAGCGATTTGTTGGAACCAGGTATAAAATTGTTAGCGCCAACTGCCACAAGGTCATAATTCCAGTAAGAGCCTAATTCAGTAACACCAAAGAAGATTTCACCACCAGTGGTGCTCGGGGTGGCATGGAATGATTGCTGCCACATCATTGCCCCTGTAGTGGAATTAAACTTCATGATGGCAGCCGTATTATTACTGTAAACACCTGTTCTGCCAATGGTGCCTACTACAACGATATTAGTATCGTGGGTGATGATCATATCCTGGATAAGATTATCGGTGCTTGGAAGGCCAAATTGAATCTGCCATAAAATGGAAGTGTTTTTTACCCTCATCAGGATCATTTTCACATTAGTGGTTGTAGATCCGGAGATGCTATAGGAGTAGCCCGCGATGATTGCCGAGCTATCGGGTAAAATCTTAATATTGGTTGCCGTTTCATTATCAGGACCACCTATATGATATTGGGTTTGCGCCGTGGCGCCTAAGCCTGCAAAGCAAGCAATTA
>Ga0364887_10569_pt1 | contig 16490 bp, 12 predicted proteins | sample ExccelJu500001D4_4_FD_206924 | JGI IMG/M metagenome (GOLD analysis project Ga0364887, IMG submission 206924) | Enriched cells from Trout Bog Lake Hypolimnion, Wisconsin, USA - BchlTB.July23.5000.01.D4 | ecosystem: Environmental > Aquatic > Freshwater > Lake > Hypolimnion/Profundal zone | place...
GTCCGCTTTAGGTTTTAGGGTGTTGAAAAATACTTCCCATTTAGCCAATCAGGAGATTAACCCCCGATTGCGATATAGTCATAGAAAACAACGAACAAGTCTTATCAACTCTGCCCAATTACTCAATTACCGAATTGCCAAATTGCCAAATTACCAAATTACCAAATTGCCCAATTACCAAATTGCCAAATTGCCAAATTGCCAAATTGCCAAATTGCCGAATTGCCAAATTGTTGAATTAAAAAAAAGTCTACCTCTTTTTCTTGCGGCTGTTAATCTCGTCCCTGATATTGATGGCTTTTACATAGTCTTCCTGGTCAAGAACATTTTGGAGAAGCTTGTTCAGATCATCAAGGCTCATTCCTTTAAGTTCATTTTCAGCCGGTGTTTTACCGCTTATGGGTACTGATTTTCCGGCTTTGGAATCAGCTCCGACCTCGCCTGAAGATTCAGACTGTTCAAGATAAAGGCCAGCGGCTTCCAGGATATTTTCGTAGGTAAAGATTTTACAATTGGCGCGCACAGCCAGGGCCAGCGCGTCGGAAGTGCGGGAGTCTATTTCTATATTATCGCCATCATGACGGCAGATGAGTTTGGAGAAAAATATACCTTCTTCCAGTTTATAGATCACTACCTCGGTAAGTAAAATACCGAAAGTAGTCATGAAATTGGAGAATAAATCATGGGTAAGCGGGCGACTTGGCTGCATACGCTCAAGCGCCACAGCAATTGCCTGGGCTTCAAAACCGCCTATCACTATAGGCAGGCGCCTTAATCCGTCCACCTCGCCCAGCACTACTGCGTAAGAATGTGTTTGCGTGATACTATGGGATAAAGCAACAATCTCAAGTTCTGTCTTTTTCATTTACTATAACTCTGCTAAACGTAATTCTTTGTGAAGGTAAGGCAAGTTTTAAATTTTAAAAAAAAATCATTACCTAAAACAATGTCGGAGCGCCTTTTTCAGGAGTCTCCTCACCGGGTTCAGGCTGCAAAGATACCTCTTTCATGTCTTCACCTGCCAGGAAAGTACCAATGGTTTTCCACCCCGTAATATCTATGGTTTCGTGGAGCGCTATGGTTTCTTCCTTTAAATTGGCCCTTTTACCCGAAAGCACTGTTACCACAGGTTCCTGGCGGGTAGTAACCAATTCCAGGTAATTGCCTTCGCCCTCCCTTATGAAAGAATATTTGCTCTTCAGTGTCTGGCTTTCAATCAGAAACCGTTTTACATTAAACTGTTTCGATTTGGCGTCAAAATAAATGGCCGTAACCACCTTTGCCGGGTGGAATTTCTCAATCAGCACAATATTATCATTATCATACCGGTTGGTTAGCTCATAATCGGTTAGCTCATAACTGCCATCCTTATAAAACACTATGATCCGGTCCTTTTCATCAAACCTTCCCAGTAAAATACCATTGCCATCCTTGTTCAGCCTGCCTATTGTATCATCATACCAGATTTTAGGCGCCGACAGGGTTGACCTTCCTTTCGTTTTGAATTTGGTGCTCCTTACAGGATATTTGGTAACGGTATTGCCCTGAGCGCTGCGGCTTTTTATGTCAAGTTCCTCAAAAGAGAAGTCAAAAACCTTAGTCCTGGCCTTGCTGCCGGGTGAAAGGGTTATGGTAATAACCTCAGCCTCGCCATTGGGGTTGGCCGAAAACTGTAAAACACGGCTGCCAGGGTTGCCTTTGGTAAGGTCATACTCCTTATCCCTCGTTATCCCGGTAACATTAAACCGTTTTCCGTAGGTGATGCCGGTCTTACCATCTACATAAAGCATATTGTAGGTGGTGCGCTCATCATTTTTCTGAAATATGGCAAGATGGATAATATCCTTACCCACAAAACTTTTGTCGCTCACCTTGGTCACTACCATTTTGCCATCCTTTCTGAACACAATGATCTGGTCGAGGTCTGAGCATTCGAAAGCCAACTCGTTTTTCTTCAGGCCCGTACCTATGAAACCCTCCTTATAGTTTACATAAAGCTTTGTGTTGGCAATGGCTACTGTATTGGCATTGATGGTTTCAAAGGGCCTTATTTCGGTTTTGCGGGGATGACTTTTGCCATATTTCTTCAGCAGGTTTTCGTAATACCTTATGGCATAGTCATTTAGATGTGCGATATTGTTTTTCACCTCGGCAATATCGTTTTCCACCCCTCTTATGTGTTCATCTGCTTTGAAGGCGTCATATTTGCTTATGCGCTTTATCTTTATTTCCGTAAGCCTTACGATATCCTCTGTGGTTACCACCCGTCTCAGGAGCGGTTTGAAAGGCGCCAGGCCATCGTCAATGGCTTTTATTACGCCTTCCCAGGTAGTTTGTTCTTCTATATCCCGGTAAATGCGGTTTTCTATAAATATTTTTTCAAGCGAGGAATAATGCCAGTCTTCATTCAGTTCGGCCAGTCTGATCTCCAGTTCCCGCAACAACAGGTTTTTGGAATGGTTTACCGAGTGTTTCAGCAGGTCGCTGGCACCTACAAAATGGGGCTTGTCGGCAATAATAATGCAGGCATTTGGCGAAATGGAAATTTCACAATCAGTAAAAGCATAAAGCGCGTCGATGGTCTGGTCGGTTGATACACCGGGGGCCAGTTGCACGGCAAGCTCCACGTCTTTGGCGGTATTATCAGTTACGCTCTTTATCTTGATCTTGCCGCTCTCATTGGCTTTAAGAATACTATCGGCCAGTTGCAGGGTGGTGATGCCATAAGGCACATCGCGAATGGCAATGGTTTTTTTATCCACTTCCTCAATCCGGGCCCTTACCCTCACTTTTCCACCCCGGGCCCCATCATTGTAATTGCTTACGTCAATCATTCCGCCGGTTATGAAATCGGGGAATAATTCAAAGGGTTTGCCTTTAAGGTGCTTTATGGCGCTGTCTATAAGCTCACAAAAGTTATGGGGGAGAATTTTGGTACTCAGTCCCACGGCTATGCCTTCGGTACCCTGTGCCAGCAGCAGCGGGAACTTCATGGGCAGCGTTACCGGCTCATTTTTGCGGCCGTCATAACTCAGTTGCCATTCCGTGGTTTTGGAATTAAACGCAACTTCCAGCGCGAATTTCGACAGGCGTGCCTCAATATACCTTGCAGCCGCAGCGCTGTCGCCCGTGCGCACATCGCCCCAGTTACCCTGTGTTTCTATCAGCAGGTCTTTCTGGCCCATACCCACTATGGCGTCGCCTATCGAGGCATCGCCATGGGGGTGGTACTGCATACTCTGGCCTATGATATTGGCTACCTTATTGAAACGGCCATCATCCATTTCCTTCATGGCATGAAGTATCCTGCGCTGCACCGGTTTCAGGCCGTCTTCCACCGCCGGCACCGCCCTTTCAAGTATTACATAGCTGGCATAATCGAGAAACCAGCTCTCATACATATCATTGATCATTATTGATCCCTGCCCTGAAAATTCCTGTTGTTCATCCATTTAAAAGCCTGCTCAAGAAAATTAACTGCAAAATAATTTATTGCAGGGAAATCAAAGCCGGAAATTTAGGTTTTCCGTAAAAAAGGCCTGTTTCTTAAGAAATGACTGGGTTAAAGCAATATGGTAATTTAATAATTCATAATAAGGTTCTCCTATATCAGGGAATAAAACAGGCTTTCCAAATGGAAATAACTTATAACAAATTCAAGATTTGCCATATCTGCACTTCCAAAGATGAAAATATTCCAATAAGGATATACCGATTGACATAAAACAACAAACCACCCCTTAAAAGAGATGGTTTGTTATTTAAGATTCAAAAATCAATTCTTTTGAATCTATAGTTTCCTGATTATTTGGTAGCAGGTGCAGCAGTTGCAGGGGCGTTGGCCGGACCGGCATTTACTGTATCCTTAGGGGCTTCAGGAGCGGGTGCAGGGGCTGCTGTTGGCGCAGGAGCTGCGGCGGCTGAATCAGCGGTTGACTTTGCAGCATTGCTGCTGTTACCGCATGATGTTGCGAAAATTCCCATGGTTAGAGCGAAGAGGCTCATTTTAATCAATTTCATACTTTTCTGTTTTAACTTGTTTATGCAGGTTTATACCTCTATCCGGAATAGGTAACCCTATGCCGCTGAATAATTTTCAGTCTCATATAAAAAGATTGGCGCTCCTGAAATTTTAGAATCAGATCATCAAGGCCTCCGGTTTTGGAAATTTATTTTGTCGAGCTGTGTTAATGCCAAAATGCCTATTTATTTTTTACCTTTAGCCGCAATATACCGGACCAATGCCTAATGTTAAATTCAAATTTATACATTAAATCCGGGTTACTTTTTTAACAAAACAGTATTAATAAGTGCAAAGCCCAATAAACACGGAACAGCGATTATTATCGGCGCTTGCAGCAGGCGAAAGGTCGGCTACTGAATTGATTTACCAGCAGAATTTTAAAATAATCAACGGCTGGCTCATCAAAAACGGTGGTTCCTCTGCTGATGCGGCTGATCTTTTCCAGGAATCGCTGGTAGTTTTATTCGGCAAGGCCCAGGATAAGGATTTCAGGCTTACCTGTAGTGTAGGTACTTACCTGTTTGCCATAAGCAAACATTTATGGTACAAAAAACTACAGAAACAAAGCAGGGATCCTGTTTACCTGGATGATAAGCTGGGGATGGAAGAGGATGAACGTGGAGGAATGCCGGTAGAAGACGACCTGAAAGTGCATATGGAGCGTGAAGCGCACTTTGAACAGTTGGATACCGCCCTTGATCAGATCGGGGAACCCTGCAGGTCTTTATTGAAAGCTTTTTATCACCACGACAAAAGCATGCAGATTATAGCGGCAGATTTTGGATATACCAATCCTGAAAATGCCAAAACACAAAAGTATAAATGCCTTGGCCGCTTGCGGAAATTGTTTTTCAGTATGGGAGCCAATTAGAAAAAGAGAAAATATTTATTTAACAGGAGGAAGGAATACCGGATAAATCGAAAAATACAATATGTCTATCAATAATAATATTTGGGAAGTTGCCGAAGCTTATGTTTCAGGGATGCTTTCTGAAGCAGAATTCAAGGATCTACAAAACCGATTGGCTACAGACCCCGCATTTGCAGCCGAATTTAATGAAAGTGCCCAGCTAATCAGTTCTATGGAAGGCAATGGTAAGAACAAGCGTTTCCGCGCCATGCTTACTGATATTCATGAAAAGCAGGTTAAGAAACCCGCTATTAGGAAACGTCCCAATATCCTGCTCCTGCCCCAGTTTTGGCGCACTGCCGGCGTGGCTGCAAGCGTGGCCATCCTTACTTCAACCATTACCATTTGGAGCCTGAAACCAGCCCTGAAACAGACTGATTACCAATATACCAGGATAAGCCGTGAAGTTGCCGTGACCAAAAAAGTACAGGCAGGCCAGCAGGCCGAACTGAAGCAACTGCGGGAAATAATCAATGAAAACAATAAGCCGGCGCCCCCACCCTCTGATGTGAAATATTCAGGTACAGGATTCGCTCTCACCAATGATGGCTATTTTGTAACCTCCAACCACGTAATTCACGACAATAATAAGGGCGATTTTGATTCTGTATATATACAAAACCAGGACGGGCAATATTTCAAAGCTTTCCTGGTGACTTATGACGCTGATGCAGATATAGCCATACTGAAGGTGGAAAAGAAAAACTTCCATTTCGGCAAGGGCGAATTGCCTTACACCATCTCAACAACCAAGGCAGGCCTGGGTGAAGATATCTTTACTTTAGGATTTCCGAACGATGATATTGTATATGACAATGGCAGTATAAGGTCGAAGAAAGGTATTGAAGGCAATGACCAGCAATATACACTCCAAATGACCGCAGGACATGGGCAGAGTGGTTCACCGGTATTTGACCATAGCGGCAATGTGGTAGGCATCCTTACCGCCATAGGCAATCAGGGAGATGGCAATGATTATGCCAGTTCCTATGCAGTGAATTCAAAGGTACTGATTGATCTTATGCGCAATATTCCCAATGAACCCCGGCTCTCCAAAACCAACAAGCTCTCCAGGCTCACCCGCGTAGAACAAAATGAAAAAATACAGCCTTATATCTTTTCTGTAAAGGTTTATAAGAAATAAGGCAGGCAGATAAAAAGATCAAACCGACCGGGACATTTCGAAAATGTTCCGGTTTTTTTATTGCTTACCAAAATTATATATAGTTTTCATAATATGTTTTCTGATTGTCGAATTTGATATAGTTGCCCCACACCCAAAAAGGTGTGGGACAACTCGTGATTACAAGAAAAATCATTGCTTATTACCAATCATAATAAACGATTGTCAGTTGGTGTGCCACACCTTTTTCAGGTGTGGCACACCTATTTTATGATCCCGGCTAACCTGCATGGCTATTGTTGAGGACATCCCAATAAGAACATCCGGAGGATTGGCGCCCAATATTGCCCCTTTGTGCAGATTTAACAACCTTCCAAAATTTGTCAAATCATATATTACTGGTAAAACATTTCAGAAAACCCCATCCCCAATTACGCCAAAAATAATTATCTCCCAAATATATTACCGGCAAATTCTCAATCAATTGAAGCTTATTTTAATAAACACCCTTTATTTTACCCCTTAACAATTTTTTAATGAACTGATTTTTTTTATCTTTGCCTCAGGTTAGGGTAAGTAACAATTCTTATAAGAATAAAAAATAATGCATGAGGAGATTTTTTTCACAAATAATCTTATTCCTTTTACCTTTATTTAAAATCACTTTTATTTTCGCACAGTCAGCTCCCAATATTGGCTATGCGTCGCGTTTTGCCCTTTTCACTTGCGCCGGAAACATAAGCAATGCTCACATTTGTAACATTATTGGCGATTTAGGCACCAATTCAGGGGTAAATAGCTGGTATGGAAATACAAATGGAAATCTTCAGTTCATTGTCCCCGACAGTCCTACGGTTTATTGCTCCTCAGCCGTAACCCTGGCTTATCTTGATGCCGCTGGCAGAACCGCAATGGATACTATTTCCGGATTGATGGGTCCATCCGATACCGTAAAACAGGGTGTTCACAAGGTTTACGGAAATGCTACCTTATCTGGCAACCTTATTTTTAATGCAGCCGGTAATCCATCCGCAGTTTTTATCATCCAGGTAACAGGCTCGGTGAATATAGCTCCCGGCGCAAGGATGATTTTGCTTAATGGAGCCCTTGCCTGTAATGTTTTCTGGCAAATAAGCGATTCCCTGCACACTGCTGCCAATGATTCGGTAAAAGGCACCTTCCTTTGCAATGGCCCCATTACTTTGGGCAGCCTCAATGTGCTTGAAGGCAGGGCATTCACCATTAACGGTAATGTTTTTGCCGATAGCTCAAGGGTTTTTATACCCCTTGGCTGTAATACCGCCATACTCATGGGGCCGGTTTCACCTGATTTCGGGCAGGCGGGATGCTTCGATTTATTTACCGATTCAGGGCAAATCACTAATCCGGGTGGTTCGTCTTCAATCACCGGCAATATTGGTTGTAATGGCGGTGGTTCCGACCCCACTCCCTATTTTCCGGGCATTCCCGGCACTGTCGATTACCGCAACTCATCTACTTCAAGTGCGGCCTTGAGTATCAGCGGGCTCTGGCTTTATGCCAATAATGACAGCCTCCGGGCAGATATCGTGCTTTCTTACCCGGCCCTGCTGGGATACGGACTAATTCTTACTCCACATACCTATATTCTTGATACCAATACCCTGCTTACCGATACATTGTTGTTTGACGCTGAAAACAATACCTATGCCATTTTCATAGTGCAGGTAAACGGGTCGCTGACTACCGCGCCAAATTCTGTAATCAGGATTATTAATCAGGCAAGGGCCGCCAATATTTTCTGGATGGTAAACGGGGGTGTTTCACTTGGGGCTAATTCTACATTCAAGGGCACTATAATTAGTAATAACGGGGCCTGTTCAGTTGCCCATGGCGTCAACCTGGAAGGCAGGCTGTTTGCGATGAATGGACCTCTGTCGTTTTCCGGCGCCTCTTCAATACTGCCGGTTGATGGGTTTGCATCCTGTGAGCTTCCTTTTATCAACCATAAGCCCGTAGCCCATAATGATACCGAATCAATTTGTCAGAACGATACAGGATTTATTATGCACGTGCAATCGCATGACCACGATACCGATTTAAATTCCCTGACCAATTTTATAATTTCAGGCCCTTACCATGGCAACGCTTATGCAAGTGGGGTAAACTTAATATATACGCCGGATTCAGGCTTTACCGGTAATGATAGCCTCCTATACAGGATACTTGATGATGGCATACCCCCACTTGGCGATACCGCCTTGGTATATATGAGGGTTAATCCGCTTCCTGTTGCGAGCGCAGGTGATGATACGGCCGTTTGCCTCAATGATACCCTGGTTTTGGGAGATACCACCCAGGCCGGCGTAAATTATTTGTGGAGGCCATTAGCCGGTATAGGCTTTGATACTACAGCCCAGCCCAGGATTAGCCCTACTGTCACCACTACTTTTTACCTTTTTGATACCATAAGGCGTACCGGATGTTTTAATTTTGACTCGGTAGTGGTTACTATTAACCCCTTGCCTGTTGTAATATCTGGAATGGACACGGTAATATGCAGGAAGGATTCAGTATTGCTGGGCGCTGCGCCTTCATCAGGCTATACCTATTACTGGCGGCCTTCAACCGGGTTAAGCGACACCAATCTATCTGTGGTAATGGCGACCCCATCAGTTACAACCACCTACATGCTTACGGATACCATCCTTGCAACCGGCTGTTTCAAAACAGATACGGTTATCATCGCTGTAAAACCCCTGCCCATTGCCCATGCTGGCCCTGACAGTTCCATCTGTTCAGGTAAAAGTATGCTGGTAGGCGATACTGCCAGGGCTGGTACCTTATATTTCTGGAAACCGCCAGCTGGTTTAAACCTGGCCAATATTGCCCAACCACTGGCCAGCCCCACTATTACCACCACCTATGTTTTACTTGATTCAAATATTTTGACCAATTGCATCAATACCGATACGGTTAAAATTACCGTTAATCTGCTGCCCGTGGTTTTTGCGGGCAGGGATACTGCTATATGCCAGGCTCAAACCGTAATGCTTGGCGCAGCAACAATTCCTGGTTATCACTATTCCTGGTCGCCCGCAACCGGGTTAAGTTCAGCCGGTATTTCCCAGCCCTTTGCCAGCCCATCTGTTACCACAACCTATTTATTAACGGATTCCATTTTGGCTACCGGGTGCATAAAGTCTGATACGGTTACCATTACAGTTAAACCCATTCCTCTTGCAATTGCGGGCAGCGATACTATAATATGTGCCGGGGATAGCATTACCCTTGGTGCGCCTGCCATTAGTGGCGACACTTATATTTGGATGCCAGCGCAAGGATTAAATTCAGTATCTGTAGGCATGCCGGTAGCCAGCCCGGAAGTAACCACTGTTTATACCCTTACAGAAACCAATAGTCTTTGCCCCAATTCCAATACGGTTTTGATTACCGTAAACCCCCTGCCTGCCGCCTTTACAGGGCCCGACCAGTCAATACCTCCACATGCCAGCATAACCATAGGCGGGCCGCCAGTAGCAGGCAATACCTATGCATGGCTTCCGGCCGCAGATATCAGTTCGGCAAGTAATTCCCAGCCTGAAATAAATCCCATGTCAACGACCACTTATACCCTTACAGAGACCATTGACGCCACAGGTTGCAGGCAAACCAATACCCTGGTGATCACCGTAAAAGAACCGGAATTTTTTAATGCCTTTTCGCCCAATGGGGATGGAGTCAATGATACCTGGGAAATACCTGTCCTTAATTTTTTCCCACAAAACAAGGTAATCATCCTTAATCGCTGGGGCAGCGAGGTTTGGGAAACCTCTGATTACGACAACAAAAACAAGGTATTTGCAGGTAAAAATAGGGGTGGTGACGAATTGCCCGATGGCACTTATTATTATAACATAACTTATGGAAACGAAGAAAAACAAGGTTGGGTATTGATAAAACGGTGAAGGATGTAGAATTGAAAACAAGGTATCTAATTGCTTCACAGCAAACAAAATATGATTAAGAAACTATTCACACCACTGCTTTTGCTCTTGTCGTGCAACTTGTTCGCGCAACAGGATCCTGCATTTTCGCAGTATTTCTTTAACCTGCTTTATTTAAACCCTGCCTATGCAGGTACAAGGGATTATTTTTCGGGTACGCTTATCGTCCGTAATCAGTGGGTTGGAATGAGCGGCGGGCCTTCCACCCAATCCCTGAGTATGCATTCAGCCTTGCCGGGCAGCAATGTGGGTTTGGGGTTGCAATTGTTTAACGATCAGGCAGGGCCTGTTAAAACAACCGGTTTTGCAGCTACCTATGCCTACCGCATAGCTGTAAATGACAATACCCACATTTCATTCGGCCTTTCGGGTTCCCTTTCAGGGCTCAGTCTCTCAGGTAGTGAAATCCATATTGACAACCAATTCGACAAGGCTTTTTCTACCAATTATTCCTCAGCCCTTGTTCCCGATGCCGATTTTGGGGTTTACCTTTATAAAAACCGCTTATTCGCAGGCGCATCTGTCACCCACTTGCTCCAGTCGGCTTTTAATATCGAAGATGCCACCGGCAATCACTCCGCAATATTACCGCAACTATTACCTTACCGGGGGTTTTGTTTCAATGGTCAGTGAGCACGTAAATTTCAGGCCTACCCTTCAGGTAAAATATACGGAGTCGGCCCCTTTAATGGGAGAGGCAGACGCCTGCTTCATTTTTTACGACAGATTTTTTGTAGGCGCAGGCCTCAGGAGCAGCAAAAGAATAGACATTGCCGGTACCGACAATATTATGGTGGCCATCCTGGAACTGGAATTCCTTCGCGATTTCAGGGTCGGTTATTCTTATGATTATTACCTGAGTCAGCCTGCCGCTTATAATGGAGGAACCCATGAAATAATGCTGGGATGGGACCTAAGCAGGCACAAAACCAAACTGGAGAACCCGCGCTTCTTTTAGCCCGGCAAAAATATTGATTTTATTAAATCAGATTTGAGTAAAAATAAAACGATAAATCCGGAACTTCCGGAAAATGGATGAAGAAAATATTATTATTCTTACTAACCGCTTTTCTGCCTTTTTTTGTTCATTCGCAAACAAAAAAGGCAGACCGGCTTTTCGAAAACTGGGATTACTTCCGCGCCGCCCAGGTTTATGAGAAGGAAGCGCTGAAACATCCATCTGTTGAGCTTTTTTATAAACTTGGGGAATGCTATTATAAGATGAATGATTTGAGTAAGGCCCTCCTCAATTTCGACCGGGTTAATGATTCCGGAAAATATGGCAATCCCGGCTTTTACCTTGATTATGGACTTGTGCTCAAAACCGCAGGCGAATATAAAGAAGCCAAAACCGCCTTTAATACATACCATACCCTGCTTCCAAAGGACCCAAGGGCCAGATTATACTTCGAATCGTGCGATATTGCTGTTGCTGACCATAAAGATGATTTGCCGGTTAAGGTAGTTCCGGTTGATGCCCTGAATACAAAATACGCAGATTTTTCACCTGTTTTGTATAAGGACGGCATTGTTTTCACCTCATCAAGGGGAAAACCAAAGAATAACCGCATTGACGACCGTTCTGGTGAATATTTCCTGAACCTTTTTTATGCAAAAAAAGGACAGGACGATACCGTTTTTCTTGAACCCAGCCCCCTGCCTGGCCTGCCCGACCAGAAATACCATGATGGTCCTGCCGCATTTACTCCCGGAGGTGATACCTTGTTCTTTGCCAGGGTTGAGCGGAACCTGAGGGGCCAGAAAAAATGGTCACTTGGAATTGAGCAAATTAAGATTTATTCAGCGGTAATGGCCGATGGCCGATGGAGCAATATTGAACCCTTTTTCCTGGATAATGATTCCTTCTCGGTTACCGATCCCTTTATTACCAGGGATGGCAACCGCATTTATTTCGTATCCGACAGGCCGGGAGGTTATGGGGGCACTGATATATGGTATTGCCAGCGAGGAAGGCTGGGTTGGGGTAAACCCGTAAATATGGGCCCTAAAATAAATACCTTTGGCAGGGAACGTTCGCCCTATGAAGATGTGGAGGGCAATTTTTACTTTTCATCAGATGGTTATGAAGGTTTCGGCGGGCTTGATATTTGTGTCTCCCTTAAAGTAAAAGGCGTCCTGCAAAAAGCTAAGCCGCTGAAACAACCCATAAATTCACCCGGAGATGACTTTGGCTTCCTGTCTCTTGCAGGTGGCAAAACCGGCTATTTTTCATCTAACCGAGCTGGTGGTAAGGGCGATGATGACATATACTGGTTTGATATGGCTGGCGACAGTGAACTGTTTACAAAAGTTTATACCATTGGTTACCGCCCAAAAAGTAATGAACCCGAGCCTGTTATTGCCGAAGTACCCAAAAAACCGGAAGTAGCAAAACCGGAAAAAAAGGAACGCAGAGAATTAATATTTAATGAAAAGCCCGAAAAGCCGGAGATAAAACATGATACAGTCCTTATTCACACCCATTCCGTTACAACAATCAAAACTACGGTAAAGGATGAATTTTTTGACTTGCCCGATGAAACCGTACCACCGCCAAACCTGGACAAGGATAATCCCTCCTTTGGGCTAATAGCTCATTTCGGTAAAAACAAATATGATATCAGGCCTGAGGATTATGCAAAGCTGGATTGTATTGCCGGTTGGCTGAAAGAACACCCAAAGCAGCAAATCTGGGTGGAAGGCCATACCGACACCCACGCATCAGAAGATTATAATATGGAACTCTCCAAAAGGCGTGCCCAGGCCGCAGTGCAATACCTGGTTACAAAAGGCATTTCCCGGTCCAGGCTTTTCCCTGTGGGTTATAGCTATACCCGCCTCGTTAATTTCTGCGGTAAAGGCCATGAATGCCCGGAACTGATGCAGGAAGCCAACCGCCGGGTTGAATTTAAGTTGAAAAGAGATTAACCAAAATCATAGTATAGCAATTCCACTTCACTTGATAGCCCGGTAAGAAAGCGAAAAACGGCAGGGGATGTCGGCAAACGGCAAGAACAATATAAATAAAAATTATACGCCAAAAAGTTATACACTCAGTTGGTCTTATACATCATAAAATAAAGCAAATACTGTAAATTTGAGGTTTCAATTTTTGAAAGTCCCGGGGTTCCGGGGTTAATTTGCAAAATATGTTTTCTAAATTATTCGGCCGGAAAAAAAATGCGGAAGATGCAAATGAAAATCTCCCAGTGAAATCGCAAGCCAATTGGGCTTTCCTGGGTACTGATATGCATTCCCATTTTTTACCCGGAATTGATGATGGCGCCAAAACCATTGACGATAGCCTGAACATGCTGAGGGCCATGAAGGATATGGGTTATAAAAGCATCATTACCACCCCACACGTAATGATTGATTTTTACCCCAATACCACCAAAACCATACAGGATGCCCTGCAAAAAGTGCAGGATGCCCTTATAGAAAATAATATTGACCTGAAAATAAAGGCCGCCGCTGAATATTACATTGATGAATATTTTATTGACCTCATAAAGAGAGAGCCTCTCCTCACCTTATATCAGAATGAGGTGCTGGTAGAATTTTCTATGATGTTTGAGCCGCCTATGCTTTTTGAGGTTATATACAGTTTGCAGCAGGCCGGTTACAGGCCGGTTATAGCCCATCCTGAGCGCTACGTATTTTTCCATGGCAATACCGCCAAATTCAGGGAAATGAAAGCGAGGGGATGTATGTTGCAAATGAATATGCTCTCCATAGCAGGTTATTACGGGAAAAATATCAAACAGGCAGCGGAAGAAATGCTGAAAAAAGGTATGTATGATTATTGCGGGAGTGACATGCACCACGAAAAACACGCCGGTGTGCTCCGCGCAATGATGGGGTCAAAAGATTATCAAACTTTCCTTAGTTATCCCTTTTTAAACCCCAGGCTCGGGTTTTAGAGGATTATGAATTAGCTTACATTACCACTTAAATGATACATAAGTGGCCGGTTTCCAGTAAAAGTTTTGACCGCCTTTGATATTTTCAACCCTTATACCATTATCGCCTGACAAAGTCCGGCTTTTTATTGTTGCGTTCAAATCCCACCGTGCTAAAACCGGAAAAGTCATGTGGCAGGTTATTGATATTCATACTTATTCTCTTCATCGGGCAAATTATGGATTTTAAGCTTGCCCTTTGTAAAACTGGTTATAGCATTATTGATTTCTTCAGCATCCCAGGAGTAAACAGCCCTTCCAAAATATACTTGCTTATCTCCATAAGTAAAGGATAAATTACCTTCATCATTCACACTTGCTATAACTTTTTCCTGGGTATCAAAACCCAGGTAATCAAACGATTGCCCTTTTAATGGATGATCGGTTTTATGGGCCGGCCCATTATAATTGAGTTCTGATATTTTATCAATTTCATACGGCTTTTTAAAGCTCCTATTAAATACTGTAGTTATTAGAAAAAAGGTATCGCTTGTAATCAATAGGCTTTCTGATCTTAAAATTCTGATGCAATAACGGTAGGATACCAGAATGCCAATTATTAAGATGGCTATAAATAAGGCTGCTAACCAATACATCTGTATTTGTATGAATTCAATGGAATAACTTAAGCCTGAATAAATGATAGGAATGCCGCTCAGTATTCCAAAAAAGAATAAGGTTTTAACCCTTCTATTTAGTTTGTTACCCAGGTCAATAAATAATTCACCATCTTTTTCTGTTATTTTCATTTGCCCAGGTTAAATTAACAAACTGTATCATCTCATGTTGCAAAGTAAGGATAAAACTCAAATTCAAAAAAGATGCCCAGTTCTGTCAATTACTTCAAATCCGGCTTGTCCTTTAAATTTCACACCACCCCAATTTATTGCAATATAATGTTAATTAACCTTAATTTTTCAGTTTTATTTTACTTAACCGTGCTTACGATTTCAAAAAAAATCATTTGCTTTATACCCTGCCTTTTCCCGCTTGGCAATTGCCCCGGTTTATGAAAAACACAGCTGCCTGTATCTTATTACTCCTTTTTTCCGCATTTAATTGTGTGGGGCAATCTTATATTATAAAAGGTTCAGTTTCAGACACCGTAAATAGTAATAAATTATTTCTTTCTTCTGTAGTGCTTATCCGCACGTCGGATAGTGTTATCGAAACCAGCACAAGGACTTCCGATAGCGGCCGTTTTGAACTCAGGGTAGGCAAACCTGGCAAATACATTTTAAGAGCCACCTTCCCCAGCTTTGCCGATTATGTGGACGTAGTGACGGTTAAAGACAGCCTTACAAATATAGGGGATATTGCCATGCTATCCAAAGCGCACCTGATGCAGGAATTCGTGATCACCAGACAGATAGCAGCCATTAAAATAAAGGGCGATACTACCGAATATGTGGCTGATAGTTTTAAGGTTAAAGATAATGCCAATGTGGAAGATCTGCTGAAAAAACTGCCCGGCATACAGGTGGACAGGAATGGCCAGATAACAGCACAGGGCGAAAAAGTGCAAAAAATACTGGTAGATGGCGAAGAGTTTTTCAGCGATGACCCAAAGGTGGTGACCCAGGGGCTGCAGGCCAATGCAATTGATAAGGTACAGGTTTACGACAAGAAAAGCGACCAGGCGGCGTTCTCAGGTATTGATGATGGACAGAAAACCAAAACCATAAACCTGGAACTGAAGGAAGACCGCAAGCATGGTTATTTTGGAAAAATTGACGCGGGTGGCGGAACCGATGGATATTTCCAGGACCAGGGAATGGTGAATGCCTTTAAAGGCAAACGACAGTTTTCCGCCTTTGCGATAACATCTAATACCGATAAGGTAGGACTTGGCTGGAATGATAATGACAAATTTGGTGGTGGGGTCAATACCCAGATTGATGACAATGGCGACTATACCATTACTGGCGCTGATGAACTTGGCGGATGGAGCGGGACTTATAGCGGGCAGGGGTTGCCCAAGGTTTGGACCGGGGGAGTTCACTTTGCCGACAGGTGGGATGACGACAAAGACCACACCACAGGCAATTATCGCTATGCGCTCCAGGATATAGAAGTAGATGGCGACCGCACCTCCCAGTCTGCCCTTGCAGGTGATACATCAAGGATCACTACTGAACATAAAAACCAATTCAGCAGGGGTGAAAGGCATGGGCTTAATTTTATGTTTGACCGAAAAATAGACACCAATACCTCAGTTCAGGTAACCATTGACGGAGGTACTAAAACAGCTGACAACTCCACCTTAAGCCATTCAGAAACCTGGAACAGGACTACAGCTGACCTGCCAAAAACCACCAACGACCAAACAAATACCGGTACCATAAATTCGCAATACCTGAATACTGACCTGATATTCCGAAAAAAATTCGTAAAAAAAGGAAGGACGCTTTCTATAGATGTAAAAGAAAATTACAATGATTCTAAAGGTAACGGGCACCTGCTATCAACTATAGCCACACCCGAT
>Ga0364887_10593_pt1 | contig 15912 bp, 9 predicted proteins | sample ExccelJu500001D4_4_FD_206924 | JGI IMG/M metagenome (GOLD analysis project Ga0364887, IMG submission 206924) | Enriched cells from Trout Bog Lake Hypolimnion, Wisconsin, USA - BchlTB.July23.5000.01.D4 | ecosystem: Environmental > Aquatic > Freshwater > Lake > Hypolimnion/Profundal zone | place...
TAACCTGCAACACAGAATAGATCTTCTTGAAAAACAGGTTGGAAAAGGTTACTGCTTTGAAACAATTCTGGGAGAATCTGATTTGATAAAAGATGCCATATCGCTGGCAACAAAAGTAGCACCAACAGACACCACTGTACTTTTATTGGGAGAAACCGGAACCGGTAAAGAGGTTTTCGCACAAGCAATACATACAGGAAGTAAACGGAATGGCAAGTCTTTTCTGGCACTTAACTGCAGCTCTTTTAGCCATGAGATTCTTGAAAGTGAAATATTTGGACATAAAGCTGGTGCATTTACAGGCGCAACAAAAGATAAAAAGGGATTAATCGAAGAAGCCAATAACGGAACATTGTTTCTGGATGAACTTGGCGAAATGCATATTGACCTTCAGGCTAAACTGTTACGGGTTTTAGAGACCAATGAGTTTATTAAAGTTGGAGATACAAAATCAACCAAAGTAAATGTCAGAATAATTGCAGCAACCAATCGGGATCTTCAGGATTATGTTAGGGAAGGAAAATTCAGGGAAGATCTTTATTACAGATTGAATGTCTTTGTTATTACATTGCCTCCTTTGAGAAACCGAAAATCTGATATCATATCCCTGGCCTCACACTTCATTGATCTTTATTCCCGAAAAATAAACAAACCCATTACAGGAATGAGTCCTGAATTCAAGGAGCATCTAACAGATTATGCATGGAAAGGGAATATTCGTGAATTAAAAAACATTATTGAAAGGGCAGTAATACTTACAGATACTTCCGAACTAGGTTTCAATAGTCTGCCAGCCGAATTGCAGGTGCCTGTGATCAGTCAGGGCGGAATTTCGGCATTTGATCTTAGTAGTGTGGAAAAACTTCATATCCAGCGGGTTTTAAATCATACAAAAGGCAATAAAACTGAAGCCGCCAAACTTCTCAACATCGGCCTCACCACATTATATAGAAAAATAGAGGAGTTTCACCTGACTTAACTTATTCCCATTTTGAAAACCTACCCTTCCGAAAAGGCATGGTTCTTCCGTTTTTTATTTCCATCTCTGTTGCTGGCTTCAATTGATTTACAACAATAGCAAGGGTTTCACCCCAATATAGCGCATTTATCTTGCTTTGGCATCTGGTTTGTGTAGTGCTGTAAAGTATAAACCCATCGGCTAAATGCGGGCTAACTTAAAATTGATCCTTCAAAAGATACTAAGTTTTCTTTTTATCATACTCGTTTGGCTTTCAGTAGCAGGTCTGGTTTATATAGTATATATCAAATTCAAATTATTATTTCATTAAAACCACGAATCATGCTATTGAGTATCATCCTTCTTGCAGCAGGTCTCCTGTGCTTTCTTATTTTTTTCAAATCAATTGATTTTTTTGAAAATATCTGATCGCTAACCTTGTTCTTCTAATTACTAAATTGTAAACATATGTTTCTGATACTTTTTATTTTATCGTTAGTAGTATTTATTTACCTATTGTATGTTTTACTGAAACCAGAAAAATTTTAAACTCAAATCATTGAATGATGAATACAGAAATTTTAGGAATTATTGTTTCTTTCCTTATTACAGTATTACTAGCCTATCCCTTTGGAAAATATATTGCCAAAGTCTTTGCCGGTGAAAAAACCTTGCTGGATTTTTTAAAACCTGTCGAAAACCTGATTTATCGTTTAGCAGGCATTAATCCGAAACAAGGTATGAACTGGAAGGAATTTTTAGCAGCCATGCTAACAATCAATATGTTATGGCTGATATATGCATTTATTCTTTTCCTTTTCCAAGGCCATTTGCCACTTAATCCAGATGGCAATCCCAATATGACTCCTGACCTTAGTTTTAATACAGCAATCAGTTTTGTAGTGAATTGTAACCTGCAGGATTACTCAGGTGAAACAGGAGTTACTTATCTCACACAGCTATTTGTGATCACTTTTTTACAATTCGTTAGCGCTGCAACTGGTATTGCCTGCCTGGTGGCCCTGTTTAATGGCCTTAAAGAAAAAACCACTAATAACCTGGGTAATTTTTGGCAAATATTTGTTATTACCCTAACAAGAATTTTAGTGCCCATAAGCATAGTCATTGCCATATTACTTGCATTCAATGGCACACCTGCAAGTTTTGATGGTAAAAACACCATTGTCTCTCTTCAGGGCGACACTGTTCAGGTATCTCGTGGACCTGCCGCCGGAATGATTGCGATCAAACATTTAGGCACCAATGGTGGTGGTTGGTTCAACGCCAATTCAGCGCATCCGCTCGAGAATCCGAATTATTTCACCAATATGCTTGAGATCATTGTCCAAACACTTTTACCAATTGCAATGATCTTTGCCCTTGGCTTCTATATTAATCGCAGGAAATTCGCGAATGTCATCTTTGGTATAATGACCATAGGCATGCTTTGTCTATTGGTACCTACGGTAATAACAGAAGTCCATGGCAACCCTGCTATTGCTAAAATGGGAATTTCACAGGCAACTGGTGCAATGGAAGGCAAGGAAGTAAGATTTGGACCGGCAGCTTCTGCTTATTGGAGCATCATTACAACTATTATAAGTACAGGTTCTGTAAATTCAATGCACGATAGCTCCATGCCATTATCGGGATTAATGCAAATGCTGGGGATGCTTATAAATGGGTTTTATGGAGGTTGTGGTGTAGGGATACTTAATTATTTTATCTACATCATCATAGCTGTATTTATTTCTGGCTTAATGGTTGGCAGAACTCCAGAATTTATGGGTCATAAAGTCGAGGCTCGTGAAGTTAAAATTGCTGCACTCGTTACCCTTTTATCTGCGATACTCATTAAAGGAGGAACTGCACTTGCAGCCTATATCCTGGTGCAGCATCCCAATATTGACTGGGCATTTAAACCTTCAGGCTGGTTGAATAATCCTGGTTATCATGGTTTTTCCGAAATGTTTTATCAGGTAACTTCTGCCAATGCCAATAATGGAAGTGCTTTTGCCGGTCTCACAGGAAATAATATTTTCTGGAATGTCTTAACAGGTTTTATCATGTTGTTGGGCAGATTTCTTCCTATTATCGGTCCAGTTGCTATTGTAGGCCTGATGGCAAAAAAGAAGTACATACCAGAATCAGCAGGAACACTAAAAGTAGATTCACTCACCTTTGGCGTTATGACCTTTGCTGTGATCATCATCATCACTGCATTGTCTTACTTTCCACCACTGGTTCTGGGCCCAATTGCCGAATACCTTAGCATGGTTCACTAAATTCAAATGTGAATAGTTATTAATCAATCGATATTAAAACTTCTCAGGCATTTATCCCAGATAGATGCAAGAAGGTAAAAATAAATACTATGTCAAAGACTCAATCCAACAAATTGTTTGAACCTGCACTTGTAAAAGATGCGCTTAAACAATCTTTTGTTAAGCTTAACCCCCGCATCATGCTCCGGAATCCCGTAATGTTTACAGTGGAAATCGGTACTGCCATCATGTTAGTTGTATGTCTCTGGATCTTAGCAGGTGAAAAGGCACAGGGCAGCTTTGCTTACAATTTTGCAATCTTCATAATACTCCTATTAACAGTACTATTTGCAAATTTTGCTGAAGCCATCGCAGAAGCAAGAGGTAAAGCCCAGGCAGATAGTTTAAGAAAAACCAGGGAAGAAACCCCAGCCAAAAAATTGGAAAATGGAAATATGGTGATCGTAAACAGCTCTTTATTAAAAAAGGGTGACTTATTCCTCTGTGAAGCAGGTGATATGATACCGATGGATGGCGAGATCACCGAAGGAATAGCAACAATTGATGAATCAGCCATTACTGGTGAATCTGCACCTGTAATCCGTGAATCCGGTGGTGATAAATCAAGCGTAACAGGTGGAACAAAAGTCCTTTCTGATAAGATCACCGTTCGTGTTACAACCGAACCCGGAGAAAGCTTTCTGGATAAGATGATTGCACTTGTTGAAGGAGCAAGCCGACAGAAAACACCTAATGAAATTGCTCTGACTATTTTACTGGCCAGTTTTACACTGATATTTCTCATCGTTTGTGTTACACTGAAACCATTTTCAGATTATGCCAACACGCCAATTACGATTGCAGCTTTTGTGTCCTTATATGTCTGTTTGATCCCTACAACCATCGGTGGATTATTGAGCGCCATTGGGATTGCCGGAATGGACAGGGCTTTAAGGGCCAATGTAATTACTAAAAGCGGCAAAGCCGTAGAAACAGCAGGAGACCTGGATACACTGTTACTGGATAAAACCGGAACAATTACCATAGGTAACCGAAAAGCCACCAATTTCTGGCCTGCCAATACTGTGGATCAAACAGCATTCACAGAAGCCTGCGTTTTATCTTCCCTCGCAGATGAAACCCCGGAAGGAAAATCCATCCTAGAATTGGCTAACCTCAATGTAAATTCTTTTAATACCACCGGAGCTGTTTTCATAGACTTTACAGCAGAAACCAGAAGCAGTGGAATAGATCTGCCTACAGGATTGAAGATTCGTAAAGGGGCTTTTGACAGCATCAGAAATCTGGTACTAAAAGCTGGTAACCAATTCCCTGAAGAAACAGCCGAGCGCGTAAAACTGATTGCCAATAATGGAGGCACTCCACTTGTTGTAAGTCAAAATAACCAGGTTTTAGGGGTCATCGAATTACAGGATATTATTAAACCTGGCATACAGGAACGTTTTGCAAGACTCCGGAAAATGGGCGTGAAAACCGTAATGGTTACAGGCGACAACCCTTTAACTGCAAAATTTATAGCCGAGAAAGCAGGTGTGGATGACTTCATTGCTGAAGCCAAACCCGAAGACAAAATGAATTATATCAAGAAGGAACAGCAGGGTGGTAAACTTGTGGCCATGATGGGAGATGGTACCAATGATGCCCCTGCACTTGCCCAGGCAGATGTTGGCGTTGCCATGAACAGTGGTACCGCAGCTGCTAAGGAAGCTGGTAATATGGTGGACCTGGATAATGATCCTACAAAACTGATTGAAATTGTAGAAATAGGTAAACAATTACTGATGACAAGAGGCACGTTAACCACCTTTTCTATTGCGAATGATGTTGCCAAATACTTCGCAATCGTACCTGCATTGTTCATATTGTCGATTCCTGGTTTACAGACCTTGAATATCATGTACCTTAAAAGTGCTGAAACAGCCATCTTATCAGCGGTTATTTTTAACGCTATTATTATTCCGATACTTATTCCATTGGCATTAAGAGGCGTAGCATACAGACCAATCGGTGCAAGTGCATTGCTGCGCAGAAACCTGATGATCTATGGTGTAGGTGGTATCATAGCACCGTTTATTGGTATTAAACTAATAGATATGGTTCTGTCGCTGATCATGTGATCAATGATCATCCCTGCCCTATCTTACTGAAAGGGCAGGGATGAACTTACATTTTGACTTTATATAGTTATCTATTGTATTTGAAACGAACCGGAAGAAAAATTAAAAAAAATAGTATGAAAAAATATTTGTTACCCTCATTAAAACTAACCGCAGTATTTATCGTCATCTGTGCAGTTCTATATCCGCTATTTATTGCTGGTGTTGCTAAATTAGCACCCGGAGGTGGACAAGGAGAAACCGTATCTGTTAATGGTAAAGTGGTTGGATATGCCAATATCGGCCAGAAATTTACAGCAGACAAATACTTCTGGGGACGTCCTTCTGCAGCAGCTTATAATGCAGCCGGTTCATCTGGCAGCAATAAAGGTCCTTCCAATCCTGATTATCTGAAAGATGTACAAGCTAAGATCGATACTTTCTTAGCGCATAATCCAACAGTAAAAAAAGAAGAGATTCCATCTGACCTTGTAACGTATAGTGGTAGCGGATTAGATCCTGACATTTCGGTCCAGGCTGCAAAAATACAAGTAGCCAGAATCGCTAAAAGTAGAAATATTGCTGAGGAAAAAATATCCGCACTAGTAATTAGCCAGATCCAAAAGCCACTTTGGGGATTCCTCGGACCTGAAAAGATAAATGTCCTGAAATTGAATATTGAACTGGATAAATTAAGATAATTTACATAAAAATTAAATGATTGCACAGCCATAACATTTCAACAGGCTCCATCATTGTTAAACCCAATGGCAGAATTCATTTCACATAATGCTGACCACTTTTTAAACCTTATCCGTAAAAGCAGACGTGGAAAATTTAAGGTTTATATAGGCATGAGTGCCGGAGTAGGTAAAACTTACAGGATGCTTAAAGAAGCCAGGGTATTACTCAGGAATGGTGTGGATATCAAAATCGGATATATTGAAACCCATAACCGAAAAGAGACCCATGCTTTGCTGGAAGGTTTACCCGTTATACCCAGAAGAAAATTGTTTTATAAAGGGAAAGAACTGGAAGAAATGGATCTGCAGGCCATTCTCAACCTTCACCCTGAAGTTGTGATCGTTGACGAATTGGCGCATTCTAATATTGAAGGCAGTCAGAATGAAAAACGCTGGCAGGATGTAATGGATATCCTTGATGCAGGCATTAATGTGATCAGTGCTGTAAATATTCAACATATCGAAAGCCTGAATGAAGAAGTCAAAAAAATTACAGGTATCAATGTAGACGAGCGTGTACCTGATAATGTGCTTAAACAGGCTGATGAAGTCGTAAATATTGACCTTACCGCTGATGAACTGGTTATCAGACTTAAAGAAGGAAAAATTTATACCCCTGATAAAATTGAGATCTCCCTTAAAAATTTCTTTCAGAGTGAAAAGATCCTGCAATTGAGGGAACTTGCATTGAAAGAAGTGGCTTCACAAGTTGAACGAAAGATCCAAACTGAATTACCCAGAAATACCCATCTGAAACAGGAACATTTTCTTGCCTGTATCAGCAGTAATCACGAAACCGCTAAAAAAGTAATCCGCAAGACTTCCCGCCTGGCATCTTACTATAACAGCAAATGGTATGTTCTTTATGTTCAAACCCCTAAAGAGGATGGAGACAAAATTGGCCTGGCTGCACAAAGACACCTGATCAATAATTTTAAAATGGCAACCGAACTGGGTGCTGAAGTTATTAAAATCAAAAACAATAAAATTGCTAAAGGTATTCTGGAAGTAACAGAACAAAGAGATATCACAACAATTTGTATCGGCAAGCCTCATCTCAATCTTTTAAATGTTATTTTGAGCACGGCAGTCTTCAACCAGCTTTTGAATAAATTATCCGCCCTGGAAATCGATATTGTAATTTTGTCCTGATATGAAACTGAGATTAAAGACGAAACTTATACTAGGACTGGGATTTCTATTTATTGTTATCCTGCTTTTTGGCATTCTTGGTATTTTTTATATCCAAAAACTAAGCACAGATACGAATAATATCATCAAGAATAATTATGAGACCCTTGTCTATAATAACAATATGCTCAAGGCGCTTGAAGATTTGCCCACTAACAAAAAGTCATTCTCTTCTTTTGAGGATAACCTTAAAAAACAGGAAAATAATATAACTGAGGTAGGCGAAAAAGAAGCTACTGATGAGGTTCGAAAGAATTTTGAAGAACTTAAAAGCAATCCGGCAGATAGTAGTAATTATGCGCAGATCAGGCAATCCATCCAACTTATCAATGACCTGAATCAAAATGCTATCCTTCGAAAAAATATTGTTGCTGAAGCAACAGCAAGTGATGCTAAATTCTGGCTTACTATTATATTTTCGGTTTTTTCACTGATTGCATTTACGCTGGTTTTCAATATCCCTGAAGTGATCGCTGCACCTGTTCGGGCTCTTTCAGAAGGTATTACCGCTATTTCCAATAAAAGCTATGATAAAAGGATCTACCTAAACCAGAATGACGAATTCGGAGATCTTGCCAATGCCTTTAATGTCATGGCTCAAAAACTTGATGAATACGAGCATAGTAATCTTGCAAAAATAAAATTTGAAAAAAGCAGGATCGAAACCATCATCAACCAGATGAAAGACGGTATCATAGGGTTTGATGATAAAATGAATATTCTATTTCTGAATGTGGTAGCCGAAAATTTACTGGGACTTAAAGAAAAAGACATCATTGGGAAATATGCTGCAGATGTTGCACTTAAAAATGACCTGATGCGTACTTTACTTCAATCCGGCAATATTAAAGAACTTAAGATCTTTGCAGATAATAAGGAAAGCTTTTTTAACAAGGATATCCTTGAAGTAACCAACAATAATATTCCAATTGGTCAGGTGATTGTTTTAAGAAACATAACTCCTTTCCATGAACTCAATGAAGCGAAAACTAATTTTATCGCAACAGTATCCCACGAGCTTAAAACACCGATCTCTTCCATTAAAATGAGTGCCCAGCTGCTTACAGATACCCGAATCAGTGAGCTGAGTCCAGATCAGAAAGAGCTGGTGAAAAGTATAGCTGATGATTCAGACCGGTTATTAAAAATAACCAGTGAATTATTGAATATGTCTCAGGCAGAAACAGGCAATATCCAGCTAAAACTTCAATCTGTCGATCCAAACCTTATTCTGGATCAGGCTATACAGGCAGTTCAGTTTCAGGCCCAACAAAAAAACATTACTATCAGCAAAAACCTTCCGGAATACCTTCCTGCTGTTCATGCAGATGCGGAAAAAACTTCCTGGGTACTGATCAATTTTTTAACCAATGCTGTTAAATATTCCCCCGAAACTTCAACCGTTACGATCATGGTAAGTATGGAAAATAACAGGATCTCTTTTTCTGTTACAGATCAGGGAAAGGGCATTGAAGAAAAATACCTCAGTAAAATCTTTGACCGCTATTTCAAAGTTCCGGGTACCTACGAAAGAAGTGGTTCAGGTTTAGGCCTGGCTATCTCCAAAGAGTTTATTGAAGCGCAGGGTGGAACTATTCATGTAAAGAGTACACTCAATGAAGGAAGTATATTTTCCTTTACTTTATCCGCTGCTTAACCAATTCCCGAACAAAACATACGCATTCGCTTACCTGTTTATGTCCAAGCACCCTTCGTACTTTAATAATTAAAAATGTATAGTAGTTCCCTAAATACAGAAGCATGTTTCCTTAGCTAAGAAAACATGCTTCTGTATTTGTATTATTCTCTTTTAATTTCCTGCTACCTGTACCCTTCTTAATGGTAAGTAACTTCTCGGACTGATCAACAATGGTACTCTTTCAGTAAGGGTAACCGCGTTATCAAGCCCAAAAGCTTTCTGGTCAGATTGTGCAAGATGCTTGATCGCAAAATACGAATCCATGATAAAGCCTTCTTTTAAAGTAAGTTCATTTTCAATAGACAGGAAGGTTTCGAGTATAACGTATGTTATATCGGTATGAAAATCATTTACATCCAGGTTTTCATATTTATTCAGAAATTCAAGTTCCTTCGTCCTTTTCATTTCCTGCATCACCATTTTGAACAACAGATTGATACGTGGCTGTACCCTGAAGCCTAGTTTAAAATTGATCCGTATCACCTTATTATGCAATAACTCTGTTACTGAATATTCCATTTCATAAGGATTGTCTGCACGGTCAATATGTACAAACCAATATACATCTGCCCTTTTGGGCTTCTTGTTAATGATGCTGTCAATAATTCTCTTTTCAATATCGCCGGGAATATCGGCTTTCGTTAAATAAACCAGGTGCGTGGCATATTTAGGCACTTCTTTATCCACACTCAGATCAGTCAATGCCTTCAGATAATCCCGCATCTTTACAAAATAAAGGTACCTGTTTGTGATCTTCCTTGCTTTATACCATACGATCATAATGAACATCAATCCAAATTCAAAAAACAGGAACATCCACCTTTGTTTGATCTTCGCAACGTTTGTGATAAAGAAAGCTGTCTCTACAACTAAAAATACAGCCATGATCAGAAATACCAGTAAACTATTCCATTTCTTCACATAGTGCATATACACATACATAAGCGTGGTTGTCATCAACATCGCAATCACTATGGAAAATCCATAGGCAGCTTCCATATGTGCACTTTCCTTAAAATAGAGCATCATACCTACGCAACCCAGCCAAAGGATAAAATTTAGACTGGGAATATAGATCTGTCCTTTAACATCTGTTGGAAATTTGATAGTAACCCTTGGCCAGAAATTCATACTGATGGCTTCGCTGATCAGTGTAAAAGATCCACTGATCAATGCCTGACTCGCAATAATAGTAGCAAAAGTGGCTATGATAACCCCAACCAGTAAAAACCAATGAGGCATTAACTCGTAAAATGGGTTGATATTAGCTCCCAGTGTATCACTACCCTGCGCCAATAACCAGGCACCCTGACCCATATAATTGAAGATCAATGCAACTTTTACAAACATCCAGCTGATTTGGATGTTCTTTCTTCCGCAATGACCCAAATCGCTGTATAATGCTTCAGCACCTGTGGTACAAAGAAATACTGCACCCAATAACCAGAATCCGTGCGGGTAATTGGTCAGCAATTCAAATCCATAATACGGACTAATAGCCCTCAAAATTCCGGGAGTATGCGAAATCTGAATGACACCCAGTAGCATGATCATACTAAACCAAACCAGCATAATGGGACCGAATGAAAATCCTACCACTTTGGTACCAAACCGCTGAAAGAAAAACAATAGAGAAATGATCGCTATCACTATTCCTATGGTAAGGGTATTTCCGGGAACTATAATATTTTCGAGACCACTAACGCCATTTAAACCTTCTACCGCAGAGGCAACAGATATGGGTGGTGTGATGATACCATCTGCAAGTAAGGTAGCTGCTCCAATAATAGCGGGGATATACAGCCACTTTGCATAACGTCTTACCAAAGCAAAAAGGGAAAATATTCCCCCTTCGCCCTTATTATCCGCCCTTAAAGTAAGTAATACGTATTTGAAAGTGGTTTGAAGTGTAAGTGTCCAGATGACACAGGAAATACCCCCGTAAACTAACTCTTCAGTAATTTTTCGGTCACCGATAATAGATTTGAAAACATACAAAGGGGAAGTTCCGATATCCCCATAAATAATGCCCAAGGTTACGATTAATCCTGCTACTGTTAACTTACTAAGCTGGTTTGTTGAATGGTTGGCTGTTTGCGATGCCATTGATTTTTGGGTTAAGGGTCAATTGAAGTATTTACCTGACAATTTATGTGGCCGTTTTGATGCAATTAAAAAAAAATAATTGCAAACTCTTTTATTACATAATATAGTTAATGATTGTTAATTGAATAACGTATTTCATTGGAAGCTATCGGCGGCTTTTTCTATATGCTATTAATACCCTTTCTTTCTTTGATCCAAACAGGACGCAAATTTATATGGCTTTTATGGTCATTTACAAATATGATTGTACAATTTGTTAAAATTTATAGCTAACAAATGTTAGTGAGTGATAGTTTTGTATATTATCCGTTAACCCATTTGAAGGATCCCCGGCCTTCCAACTGATCCAAATTCGGCTTCCACAGCCATAAACCGGAAGTTGAAGATCTCTTGCAATTGTTTTTTTACAAAAAGACCATAAGCTATATCTCCCAAAAACGATAAAGGCAATTTATAATGAACAATATCCGTCATTTCTACACCTGTTCCCTCAATCCTAAAATGGTGCTGGTGATGCCATAATTGATATGGACCAAAGCGTTGTTCATCTACAAAATATTGTTTTTCAACAACATGGGTAATTTCTGTCATCCAGGAAAGGGGAATATTTAAAATGGGGCGGATCTTATACGTTATGATCTGACCTGCATAAATATGATCACCATGGTATTTACTGGTTATATCAAATCCAAGCTGCGTGGGGGTAATTTTTTGAAGATTGGCTGGATCACTGAAAAATTCCCATACCGTATTAAGATCGGCTGGAATATACTGTACTGTCTTGATCGTATAAACTTTACTCATTTTGCTTTCTGTTTACTAACAAGCTTTTGTTCATAAAGTTGAAATTTGATACCCTGTTTCTCCTCTCTTCCACAGATACCCAGGCTCCTTCACGTAAAGCCTGTTTAAAAAATTTCATTGTTTCCTCTTTAAAAAAAGCAGATTTCTTCCGCTTTGATCCACCCTTTTTTCGTCTTAAACCTACCTTTCATATACCTCTCACCTACCTCTAACCTACCTCTAACCTACCCTATATAGAGGTAAGTGAAAGGTATATGACAGCTATCTAATACATTTATAAAAGCTGCTTTTAATTAGAATATGGTAGTAGTTGAAAAGCCTACTCAGCAGTTTACATGTATAAGGCTTTAACTTTGTATATATGGCTAACAAACAACAGGAAGAAAAATTTAATGCAGCCTATCAGGAACTCAATGCCCAGCAACAGATAGCTGTCGATACTATTGAAGGACCCGTAATGGTCATTGCTGGTCCGGGTACCGGTAAAACACAGATACTTTCAGCACGAATAGGAAAGATCTTACTGGAAACGGATACCCAACCCGATAATATACTTTGTTTGACTTATACAGATGCAGGAGTTGTAGCTATGCGCAAACGCCTTTTCAATTTCATAGGCAGTGATGCGTACAAAGTAAACATCTATACATTCCACGCATTTTGTAATGATATCATCCAGGAAAATTTATCCTTATTTAAAAAAAATTTACTGGAACCGATTTCTGATCTTGAAAGCATTGATCTTTTCAGGGAACTGATCGATCAGTTTCCTAAAAATCATCCTTTGAAAAAATACCGGGGTGAAGTTTATTCTGATATCCCTAATTTGAAGAAACTCTTCAGTACCATGAAAAGGGAAGGGTGGACCCCAGCATTTATAAGCTCAAAAATCGATGAATATATCAAGAGTTTACCCGAAAGAGATGGATTCATTGCAAAAAGAGCAGTTAAAGAATTTAAAAAAGGAGATGTTCGGACAGACAAAATAGCGGAAGAAAAAGAAAAAATGGAGAAGCTGCTGGCTGCCGTTAATGAATTTGAACCTTTTCAGAAATTGATGGACCGGAATAACCGTTACGATTTTGATGATATGATCAACTGGGTTATCCAGGCATTTGAGGAAAATGAATACTTCCTGCTTCAATACCAGGAAAGATTTTTATATATACTGGTTGACGAATACCAGGATACCAGTGGCACCCAAAACAAATTAGTAGAATTACTGGCCAGCTACTGGGATATCCCGAATGTATTTGTTGTAGGAGATGATGATCAAAGTATTTATCGTTTCCAGGGAGCTAATATGGAAAATATGGAACACTTTAGAAAAGGTTACGAAAAGGATCTTTTAACGATAGTGCTGACCCAAAATTACCGTTCTACACAACCCATTCTGGATACAGCCAAAACGATCATAGATAAAAATGAAGCCAGACTGGTCAATACAATCGAAGGCCTGAATAAAGATCTGCTTTCCGCAAATGCCCGCTTTAAAAATATCCTGCCTGTACCCCCGGTTTTAAAAGAATATGAAACGGTTCACCATGAGATGCTGGATATTGTGCTGCAGGTAACTCATTTATTGCAAAATGGTGTAACTCCAGATAAAATTGGCATCATCTATAAAGAGAATAAATATGGTGAAGACCTGACTCGGTATTTTAATTTGAAAGGTCTGACTGTTTTTAGTAAAAGAAATTTGAATATCCTTGATATTCCACTGGCCAAAAAAATCATTCTCCTCTTTAATTACCTGACCGCTGAATTGGATATACCTTATGGAGGTGACGAAATGTTATTTGAGATCCTCCATTTTGACTGGTTTGGTATCCCCTCAATTGAAATAGCCAAATTAAGTGTAGAAGCTGCTTCCCGTAAATATAAAGAGCCAGGTATTTCTATTCGCTTGCTTCTACAGCAAACGATCGGATCTAAACCCAAAGACCTGTTTAGTCCCGGACCTCATCCGGCACTGCAAAAAGCTGCCTTAATACTGGAAAAACTAATTGGCGATGTACCGAATATGACCATTCAGACATTGTTCGAAACCATTATACGTGAAGCAGGCATCCTTACCATGATCATGCAGCATGCTGATAAATTGTGGCTGCTTGAAGTGCTTACCGGAATATTTGACTTTATAAAAGAAGAAACCCGAAGGAATCCCTCTATGAACCTTCAGGACCTGGTTAATAACCTTGAACTGATGCGAAAAGAGAAGATATCGCTTCCATTGATCAAAGTAAGCGGAAATGAAAAATCAGTTAACCTCTTAACTGCCCATGGCAGTAAGGGTCTCGAATTTGAATATGTATTTCTTGTAGGCTGCAATGCTCAATTCTGGGAAAAGAAAAAGAAACCCGGATCGGGTTATAATTTTCCGGACACCCTTTTTTCAACCAGTATGGAAACAGGAGATACCAGCGAATTGAGGAGGCTTTTCTATGTTGCACTTACCAGGGCCGAACAATTCCTTCAAATATCATTTACCCGCTTTAAAAATAATGGTAGAGAAATTGAGCCCAGTATGTTCATTGCTGAGATCATAGAACAACATGGGCTCGTAATTCAGAAAGCGATCATTGATCCCTCTGAACTTGAAAATTTCGCTGTCTTGCAGTTTTCAGAAGGCCTGTCTCCCGAAATAGAAAAAGCAGAAGCAGATTTCATCGATAGGATACTCGATAAATTTGTAATGAATGTAACTGCATTGAATAATTACCTCAAATGCCCCTTACAATTTTACTACAGCAACCTTATCAGGGTACCAGCCGGCAAATCTGAAGCAACAGAATTCGGATCTGCAGTTCATTATGCACTCGAACAATTATTCCGGCATATGCAGGAAAACAATGATCAATTTCCTCCTAAACAGGACTTTATAAGTTATTTTGAATGGTACATGCAACGACATCGCGAAAATTTTACCAAAGAGCAATATATCAGGCGATTAGAACAGGGTCAGGAGGTGCTTGACCAGTACTATGATAAAAATATAAACAGCTTCAATAAAGTAGTGGCAGTTGAAAGAAATATCAGAAATGTGGTGGTGAATCAGGTACCGCTGAAAGGAAAACTGGACAAGATCGAATTTGAAGGCAAGCAAGTAAATGTTGTTGATTATAAAACCGGTGATATTGATAAAGCAAAAGACAAGCTAAAACCACCAAGTACAAAAAATCCTGTTGGCGGAGATTACTGGAGACAGGCTGTTTTTTATAAGATCTTGATTGATAATTATGAACAAAAAGACTGGAAAGTAATCAGTACAGAATTTGATTTTGTAGAACCTGATAAGAAAAAGCTATACCGGAAAGAGAAAATAATCATATCCCCAGAAGACATTTCGACTGTTACAGATCAGATCAGTTCTACATGGCAAAAAATTCAACAAAAAGAATTTTATACCGGCTGTGGCAAACCCGAATGTCACTGGTGTAATTTTGTTAAAACCCATGAAATAGCAGTTGAACTTCATGAAATGCAGGATCACGAAGATGAATAAGTATGACTTATTATTGAATGACGAGCATCTAGATCTTTTTCGATTGCTCCAACATAGAATGACCGGTCCGACTCAGGTTTACAAACCTTGATCAAGAGACTGTCTATATTTATTAGAACCTTAGGATTTGATTAACGGTAAAGCATTTATGTTTGTACCCATTGCATTAAACTTAGTGTATGAATAAATTTTTTCAATATATTCTTGTCTTATTTTGTATCGCTTATCTGATAAAAATACCCACCGGTTGTGCTGTTATTATACCTCCCGGCGGTGGGCCAAAAGACACTTTACCTCCTGTACTGGTCTTATCCGAACCCCATGATACAGCCACCAATGTGAAACCAACTAAAATTGTTTTGACTTTTGATGAATTTGTAGATATCAAAGACGTTCAAACCGGACTCATCGTTTCCCCAGTTCCTAAAAACCTGCCCCAGGTAGACAGAAAACTGAATAAGGTTACCATTAAACTGAAAGACTCACTTGAAGCCAACACAACCTATGTGTTCAATTTTGGAAATG
>Ga0364887_10594_pt1 | contig 15912 bp, 1 predicted proteins | sample ExccelJu500001D4_4_FD_206924 | JGI IMG/M metagenome (GOLD analysis project Ga0364887, IMG submission 206924) | Enriched cells from Trout Bog Lake Hypolimnion, Wisconsin, USA - BchlTB.July23.5000.01.D4 | ecosystem: Environmental > Aquatic > Freshwater > Lake > Hypolimnion/Profundal zone | place...
TACAACCACAGTAACAATGAATGGTACAGTACCGGGTCTTACCATTTCAGGTAATCTTACAGGGGCTAACAAATTTTACAATCTGACATTTAATGGTTCGGGTGGCGCATGGACTTTCGGGGGTACCAGTGTAGACATTGGAAATAACCTTACATTAAGCAATGGTAATGTTACTGCTCCATCCTCCAATTTGAATGTTGCCGGAAATTTTGCCTTCAATACTGGCGCATCATTTGTTCACAATGGCGGTACCCTTACCATGAATGGTACAACCGGTGGTCTTACAGTAGGCGGTACAGGGAGCCTGACAGGTTCGAACAAACTGAACAACCTTACTTTTAACGGTACCGGAGCCGCATGGAATATAAGCGGCGCAACTCAGTTAGCAGGGAATTTCAGTATACTGGCTGGCGCAGTAACCGCCTTTGCCGGCGACCTGACCGTAGGCGGCAACTGGGTAAACACTTCTGCTACATCTCCTGCATTTATTCAGAATGGCGGTAATGTAATTATGAATGCTACCACCACTGCCACACTAAGCGGAAATATGACCGGTGGCAATAAATTCAATAACCTGAATTTCAGTGGTGCAGGGCTTTTCACTTTTGGAGCCAATGCAGATATGAATGGTAACTTTAGTATCAATGACGGAACTGTTATTGCACCCTCCATCCTGAATGTGAATGGTAGCTGGAGCAATTCAGGGGGGCTATTCTCTAATAACAGCGGCACGGTAAATATGACCGGGTCAGGCAGCCTTTCCGGGACTATGGTAACAACCAGTAAATTTTATAACCTTACATTTAATGGATCTTCCTATACTTTCGGCGCCAACTCAGCCGATGTGGCGGGTAACTTTACCGATAGCAGGACAGCAGGCACTTTGACCCTGCCTTCCACTACCTTGCAGGTTGCTGGCAGTTATAATATGACCTATACTGGTGTAGGATCTGTTAGTTCGAACAGCGGTACTGTAGTGATGAATGGAACGACAAGTGGGTTGACTGTAAGCATGAATGCAAGCAATGGCAACTTCTTCAACAACCTGACTTTTAATGGCATAGGCGGTTCATGGAGTATACCTGTAAGTACGGTAACTCTGAGCAACTTTACCATTACGAATGGTACTGTTACGGCGCCTGGGTCTGCATTTGTATTACAGATCAATGGCAACTATACAAATAATGGTTCTTTCCTCAACAATGGAGGTACGGTTTTCCAGGGTGGGAATACATCAGGTATTACCTTCTCAGGAAATATGACCGGCGCCAACAGGTTTAATAACCTGACCATCGCGGGCGGATCAAGCTGTGTTGTATCTTTTGGCGCCAATGCTGTTGATGTACTATCAGGAGTGCTTATTAATAATGGCGCTACACTCAGCGCCCCAAGTACCACCTTACAGATAGGTGGGTCATTGTTGAATATCAGTAGCTTCTTTACTAATAATGGCGGCACAGTTAATTTCAATGTAGCTGGTGGTTCTATTAATGTAGCAGGTTCCGGTACCTTCACTGGAAGCAATAAATTCTATAATTTAAGTTTCAGCGCCAACGCAAGTATAAACAGCAATGTGGATGTTGGCAATAACTTCACCATTACCTCAGGGTCTATTACCGCTCCTACAGGTACCATTCAGGTTGGAGGCAATTGGAACAATATTGCGGGTACTTTTAATAATAATGGCGGTACGGTAAACATGATTGGTACAACGGCTGGTCTCACCCTTTCAGGTATTATCAATGGAACGAGCAAGTTTAACAACCTTACATTTAATGGGTCAGGCGGGGCATGGACTTTTGGTTCTACCTCGGTTGATATAGGCAATAACTTTACTATTACTAATGGTACGGTAACGGCTCCATCTACCTTGCTGCAGGTGGCAGGAAACTTTGCCTTTAATGGCGGCTCATTCGTTAACAACAATGGTTCTTTGAATATGAACGGAGCCGGCGCTTCTCAGATCAACGGAGCAAGTGCGCTTACAGGTACCAACAAACTGAACAACCTGACTATTACCAACGGGGCTGGTTCTACTACAATTGTCAATAATACTGATATCGGCGGTAATCTTACCATTACTTCAGGTACATTAACAGCCCCGGCTGGCACACTCCAGATAGCCGGAAACTTTGCCAATAATGGAGGTGTGTTTACCAATAACGGCGGTTCTATCAATTTTAACGGTGCAGGTACATTATCATCATCCGGCACAGGTACAATGGTTACTTCCAATAAATTCAATAACCTGAATTTCGATGGTATTGGCCCCTGGACTTTCAATAACAATGCAGACCTTAATGGTAACTTCACTATTACCTCAGGTACAGTAAATGCTCCATCCACATTGAACGTTGGTGGTAACTGGTCTAATAACGGGGGGACATTCGCCAATAATTCCGGTTCTGTTAACATGACAGGTTCAGGTACAATGAATGGCAATATGACAGGCACCAGTAAATTCAATAACCTTACTTTTTCCGGGGCTGGCTACAGTTTCGGCGCCAATTCAGCTGATGTAGGTAATAACTTTACAATTACTTCCGGCACTGTAACTGCTCCATCCACAACCTTACAAATTGCAGGTAATTATTCCAACAGTGGTACCTTCACTAATAATAATGGTACTGTAGGTATGAATGGCACAGGGGCGGCTATTACCATGGGTGGCGTTATGACTGGTACAAGTTCGTTTTATAATCTCCTTTATAGCGGTACAGGTTCATGGACAATAAATAATTCCCTGAATACCAATAATAATTTTACTGTTAATTCGGGAGTTGGAAATGTGAATACCAACGGACAGGCTATTAATATTGGTAACAATATGACAAATAGCGGTACCTTGTCAGCATCATCATCCACGATTACCCTGAACGGAAGTTGGACTAATAACGGAACTTTCAATTGTGGAACCAGCGTGGTGGTATTTAATGGTTCTTTAACTACGCTGACTATTAATGGTAACCTTACGGCAGCATCCAACGGGGCCTTTAATATTACCAACTTTTCAGGAAGCGGTACTTATACATTTAACAATTCTGCGGATATAAAATTCCAGCTTAACGAATTAGGCGGAAACATTGTAGCGCCTTCCGGAAACCTGAATATTGGTTTAAATGTTACCAACCTGAATTATTCTTTCTTCCAGTCCGGCGGCAATTTTAATCCTAATGGTGGTACGGTAACCTTTAATAACGGAACAGCCAGCATTACTACCGGTATCGGTCCGAATAATATGATTACCACATCCGGAACCCTGAACTGCTTCAATAATGTGGTTCTCAACGGGGCCGCAGGTACCATATTCCAAACAACAGGACAAATTACCTTATTAGGTAATTTCACCAACAATACTGCAACTGAAAATTTCCAGCCTCAGGTAAATATGACGGTGGGTGGTAACTGGGTCAATAACGGTTTGTTTACCAATGGTGGCAATACGGTAACCATGAACGGTTCGGCTACCGGCCTTGTGCTTTCAGGTAATATGACAGGATCAAACAAATTCGGTAACCTTACCTTTAATGGTACAGGCGCATGGTCTTTCAGTTCAGCTGCTGATGTAAATCAGAATTTTACTATTACCAATGGTACGGTAACTGCTCCTTCTACCTTACTGCAGGTTGCAGGCAATATTGCTTTCAATGGCGGATCATTTAATAATAACAGTGGTACTGTGAATATGAACGGTACTTCGGCATCTGTTATTAATGGCAGCAGCAATTTTACAGGAAGCAATAAATTCAATAACCTTACTATTACCAATGGAGCAGGTTCTACCACACTATCCAACAATACGGATATTGGCGCAAACCTGACCATTACTTCCGGCACACTTGTAGCTCCGGGAGGCACCCTGCAGATAGCAGGCAATTTTGCCAATAATGGAGGCGCATTTACCAATAACAGTGGAACAGTCAATTTCAACGGCGCGGGTACATTATCAGCTTCCGGCTCAGGAACATTGACCACAACCAATAAATTCAATAATATCAATTTTGATGGTGTTGGTCCCTGGACTTTCAACAATAATGCTGATATTAATAATAATTTTACCATTTCTTCAGGAACTGTAACGGCTCCTTCGATACTTAATATTGGCGGCAACTACACTAATAATGGCACTTTCCTCAATAACCTCGGAACTGTAAACTTAGGCATTTCAAATGCCGGCAGCTTTACCTTAAACGGTAATATGACAGGCTCCAATAAATTTAATAACCTGACATGGGGAGGTGTAGGCGGTACCAATTATACCTTTAACAGTTCTGCTGATATTGGTGGAACTTTCACCCTTGCAAATAACGCAGGCGCTACGCTTACCGGGCCTTCAGGTAATCTTACAGTTTATGGTAACTGGAACCATAGCGGCTCATCAAACTATGTTCCAAACGGTGGTACTGTGATTATGGCAGGTTCCGGCACTATGTCGGGATTAATGAATAACAACGTAAATCCTTATTCCGGCTGGCCTCAGACCGCTCCTTTTAATAACCTTACTTTTACCGGGGGCGCTTATTCCATCAATGCCGGTTGTAGTGTTCAGGGTGCGTTTACTATTGCTTCAGGCGCGGGTCCTGTTACAGCGCCTAATACCAATCCATTGGCAGTTGCAGGTAACTGGACCAACAACGGTACGTTTACTGCCAACAGCGGCAATGTATGGCTGAACGGCACAGGTTCCGGTTATTCAATTTCTGGCAATCTTACCGGAACAAGTTCCTTCAATAATCTCGCTTTCGCTAATGGTGGTGCATGGACATTTCTGAATAATGCTACCTGCCTTGGCGGCTTTAACATTACTTCAGGCACGGTTACAGCGCCGTCTGGTACGCTCACGGTAGGCAATTCCTGGAACAATTCAGGTTCCTTCCTTAACAATGGTGGCACGGTTATTATGAATGCTACTACAGGAACAATACCAGTAGCAGGTAACATGACTGGCGCCAACAAGTTCAATAATCTTACCTTCAATGGCGTAGGCGGTACCTGGCAGTTTACTTCAGCCGCAGATATGGGTGGAAACCTTACTTTGACCAATGGTACAGTTCAGGGCCAGTTTGCAGGAACCATCAATATTTTTGGTAACTACAGCAGCGCTGCCGGCACCTCGTTTACAGCGCCAGGAACAATTAATGAAAGCGCCAACTGGACTAATCTCGGTTCGTTTACTGCAAATAGCGGTACTGTAAATATGAATGGAACAGGTTCAAACAGTATTTCCGGTAGCCTTACCGGTGCAACCGGCCGGTTCTACAATTTAACCTTTAATAATGGTGGTGGATCCTGGACTTTTGGCAGCCCTAATGCTGAAGTAAATAATAACTTCGTAATTACTGCGGGCAGCGTTACGGCTCCTTCTTCAACACTTACCATGAGCAGCGCAACCAATGCTGCAGTTTACCAGAACAACGGCGGTACATTCGCCAACAACGGTGGTACAGTATTGATGAACGGCGGTAGTGTTACTTTCTCCTCATCAGGAACCGGTACGCTTAGCGGATCAAATAAATTTAATAATATTACATTTACCGGTGGCAATACATATTCATTCTCTAATAATGCTGATTTCGGCGGTAATTTCACCAATACATCAGGTACTGTAAACTTCAATACCAATACTTACAATGTAGGTGGTAACTGGACAAACAGCAGCACATTTAATGCCGGCAGCAGCTCAGTATATATGAATGCTCCTTCAGGTAGCTGGACTATTGGTACTGCAATAAGCGGAGCCAATGCGTTCTATAACCTTTATTTTGATGGTGGCGCTACCTGGTCATTCGGTGCAAATGCTGCACAGGTGAATAATATCTTCAACATCATGTCGGGTACGGTGAACGCACCTACAACAACACTTACCATGGCTGGTGCAACCGGCGGTTCTTTTACCAATACCGGTGATTTTATCAATAATAATGGTACGGTTATTATGAATAATACCGGTACATGGACACTGAATGGTAACCTTACCGGCGCCAATAAATTCTACAATTTCACGGTAAACAATACAGGCACTTCTACTTTTAATGTGGCTGCAGACATAGCCGGAACTTTTACGGAAAGCTCAGGTACAGTTAATGCACCAAATACGCTCCTCCAGGTGGCTGGTAATTTCACCCAGACAGGCGGTTCATTCTTCCCAAACAACGGTACGGTGAATATGAACAATACTACATCTACCGCAATGACCCTTACAACTGCCAATATGAATACCAATGGCGGTACAAGTTTCTACAACCTTTCTTTCAGTGGTCTTACAGGAACTTCTGTTTGGTCATGGGTTGCCAATCCTGTTTATGTTTCGGGTGATTTCATCATTAATGGCGGTTCGGTTACTGCCCCATCAGGACAGACTATTTCTGTAGGAAAGAGCTGGACAAACAATGGAATTTTTGTGGCCAATACAGGTACTGTAAATATGACCGGTCTTACCGCAGGTAATACCCTGAATGGTAATATGACTGTTGCCAATAACGGCGCATTCTACAACCTGTCATTCGTTACCAATAACCAGACTTTCAGCTTTACAAGCAATGCCGACATAACCAATGTGTTTACCCAATCAACAGGTACTGTAAATGCACCGGCTGTTATGAATATCGTAACAAGCGGTTCAAGCGGTTTCAATCAGAGCGCCGGTACCTTCGTGGCTCCGTCTTCCTTCCTGAATGATGGTGGTTACTTTACCCATACCGTCGGAACTTTTACCCCCAATGGCGGTACAGTAAATATGAATGGTAGTTTCTCTGAAACGCTTACCACAACCGGTATGTCAACCATTGGAACCAATTGCTTTAATAACCTCACTTTTACTCCTGCCGCGGCCGGGTTGACTTTTACCTTCGCGTCTACTCCCCTGTTGGTTATGGGTAATTTCAGCAACCTGAATACTATAGCTTCCGGTACAGTATCGGCAGGCGCCAATACCATAACCATTGGTGGAAGCTACACTAATTTGGGTGTCTTTTCTTCAGGTACCAGCACAATTGTTATGAATGGTGTTACTTCCGGCCTGGGCCTTAATGGCAATATGACCGGTGGAAGCCAGTTCTACAACCTTACCTGCAATGGTTCGGGCGGTGTTTACACTTTCAATAACACGGCTTCTGTTTCCAATAACATGCTGATCAGCGCTGGTTCTGAAGTGGTTGCCCCGGTTACTACATTGAACCTTGGCGTTAACTACACCAACAACGGTACATTTAACGCACCATTTGGCAGCATTGTAAACTTCAGCTATGGTGTGGCAGGCAGCCTTAATGGCACCATGACCGGCGCAAGCGCATTTTACAATCTTACTTTCAGCGGTGGTTCTACCTATACATTCAATGCGGCTGCGAATGTGACTTATAACCTTACGAATACTTCAGGTACTGTTCTGGAAAATGCCAATACAATAACTGTAGGTAATAACTTCAGCAATGCAAGCACCTACACGCTTACATCGGGTATCTTAAATATCGGTGGCAGCTATTCCAATACAAACCTTTTCAATTCAGGAACAAGTACGGTGAATATGACCGGCGGCGTAGGGCCTTATACCTTGGGTACCATAATGACAGGTACCAGCGCATTCTACAACCTTAACTTTACAGGAGGTGGTAGCTGGTCGTTTGGAGGAAATGCCGCAACTACCAATGCAAGTTTCACAATTCAGTCGGGTACTGTAACAGCGCCTTCTTCAACATTACTGATTGGGGCTACCACTACCGGTAACTATACCAACTGGGGTAATTTCAATAATAATAACGGTACAGTTCAAATGAATGGTACCGCAGCCAGTTCCATGATAGGCAATATGACAGGCGCTAACAGGTTTAATATCCTCAACTTCACCAATACCGGAACATATACTTTCGGCGCGTATCCTGCTGAAGTTTATGGCGCTTATTCCCAGTCAGGAACGGGTTCGGTAACTGCACCAAGCACCACATTTACTTTCTGGAATAATTTCTCAAAGACTGGTTCAGGGAACTTTATACCAACCTCAACTGGTACGGTTAATATGAATGCCGGAGCAACAGCCGCCATGACCATCACCACATCCGGTGGTATGAATACTTCGCCTAATACAACGGGCAGTTGCTTCAATAATTTAATATTCAACGGAATTACAGGAACTACTTCATGGTCATTATCAACTGCCAACAGTCTTTTGGTTGCCAATAATTTTGTAAATAATGGAGGTACAATTACGGCTCCAGGTTCAGGTTTAAACCTTAGCATCAATGGCAGCTATACCAACAATGGTGTATTTGCAAATAATACCGGGAACGTGGTAATGCAGGGGACTCAAACAACCCTAAGCATGAATGGCAATATGACTTCCGGTACAAATGGCGCATTTTATAATTTGACTTTCAGCGGAGCAGGTACCTGGACATGTAATAATAATATGGAAGTGGCCAACATACTGACCCAATCTGCAGGTACACTTAATGCACCAGCTATATTGACCATTGATAACAGTGCGGCTCAAACAAGTACATTTAATCATAGCGCCGGAACTTTTAATGCACCTTCATCTTATTTTTATGACGGTGGCGCATTTAATAATAGCGGTGGTATTTTCTATCCAAACGGAGGTACGGTTGTAATGAATGCAACAACTCCTCCTACGACCAGTTATGCTATGACTACTACAAATATGACTACAATACCTACAAACTGTTTCAATAACCTTACGTTTAATGGCGGAGCAGGTGTGTTGTGGTCTATGGCGTCTTCTGCTTCAGCTTATGTTAATGGTAATTTTGTTATCATGACTGGAACTGTAATTCCAACCACTACTTTATTGAATATCAATGGTAATTACCAGAATAACGGTGTGTTTACCGCAGGTACAAATACTGTAAATATGGGTGGTACTGTTGGGGGGCTTACTATGAGTGGTAATATGACCGCAGCTACTTTTAGTAATTTCTATAACTTAACTTTTAATGGTGTTGGCGGCGCCTGGACCTTTGGTTCAAATGCCGCGGATGTTTTAGGAAACTTCAACATTACCAATGGCTCTGTTACAGCGCCTTCAACTTTACTGCAGGTGGCTGGTAACTGGACAAATGGAGGCACTTACTTTAATAATACAGGTTCGGTTAACCTGATTGGTGCAACTACCCAGACCCTTACAGGTTCTACTACCTTCAACAACCTGACTCTTAATAATTCCCTTGGCGCAATAATTGCCAACGATCAGACAGTGAACGGAACTTTGACACTTGCAAATGGCGTAATAACCATAGGCGCGAATAATCTTATTCTTGGCCCTCTTGCACCGTTCATAGGCGGAACATTCTCTTCTACTGCCATGATCTCTGCTTCTGGCACAGGACAGATAAGGAAACAAATGGTTACCAACGGTAACTTCTTCTTCCCAATGGGTGATGCCGGTGGTAATTATACACCCTTCGCAATGAACTTTACTGCTCCTGCTTATGGCGGTGGCGCTTATGTAGGTGTTAACGAAACTGCAACCAAACACCCTAATAATGCGAATGTAAATAATTACCTGAAACGCTATTGGAGTGTAAGGACAAATGCAATAACGAGTCCTTCATATACCGTTACACAGGCAACTTATGTACCCGGAGACGTGGTAGGCACCGAGTCGCTGATGTCGATGGGTCAATATCCTTTGGCTCTGCCCTGGCTGAAATATGGTTCAACCAATGCGGCTACCCATACGCTTGCTTCTGGTACTGTTACAACGCTTAACGGTGATTTCAGTGGCATCACTACGGCTCCTCCTACTGTAGGTTCTTCACCTAATACGGCCATTTGTTTTGGACAGTCAACCATAATCAATACGATTGCCCCAACCGGTGATCCTTCACTTTCGTATGCCTGGGCTCCTGCCAACAGCCTTAACGCATCTTTCGGAACCTCGGTTGTGGCTACGCCTACAGTTACTACTACTTATACGGTTACCATTACTGATGGAAACGGCTTTACAAATACAAGTACTACGACCGTAATTGTTAATCCGCTTCCTACACCAATTGCCGGTACCACAACTCAATGTACCGGACTTACTTATGCCTTAACTTCAAGTCCTGCCGGTGGTGTTTGGACAAGCGGCAATACTTTCTGGGCTACTATCAATTCTTCAAATGGTGTGGATACCGCTGTAGCAGCCGGTAACCCTGTTATTACTTATACCCTGCCTACGGGATGTCTGGCTACTACCACGCTTACCATCAATACTTCCCCGCTTAATATTACAGGGATTGCAAGTGTTTGCGCTGGACTTACAACCAATTTGTTTGATGCTACTCCCGGAGGTAACTGGAGCAGTTCAAATACTGCTGCAGGAACTATTTCGACAACTGGTACTGTAAGCGGTATTGCTGCGGGTGTTACTAATGTTTCTTATACTATGCCGGTTACCGGATGCTATGCAGCTACCCCGGTTACTGTAAATGCGCTCCCAATTGTTCATAATATCACCGGTGGTGGCAGTTATTGTTCAGGAGGTGCCGGTCTGCATATCGGCCTCAATGGTTCCCAAACCGGTGTTAATTACCAGTTGTTCAATAATGCATTACTGGTGAGCACAATGCCAGGTACAGGCGCTACCCTTGATTTCGGAAGGTATACTGCTGCAAGTACTAATTATACGATAGTGGCTACAAACGGCGCTACAGGTTGTACCAGCAATATGAATGGTATGGATACAATTACCATTTTGCCATTGCCTACAGTTTATTCACTCGCCGGTGGCGGTGCATTTTGTAGCGGCGGTTCTGGTATTACATTAACACTATCAGGATCACAGTATGGGTATAATTACCAGTTGTATAATTATGGTGTTGCTTCAGGTACATCAATCACAGGTACTTCGTTTGCAATGCCAATAGGCCCACTGACTACAGCCGGTGTTTATACTATAGGTGCAGTAAATCCAGCTACAGGGTGTTCAAATGCAATGAGTGGAAGTGATACTATTATAGTTAATCCTTTACCTGTTGTTTATAATATGACTGGCGGTGGAAATTATTGTATTGGTGGATCAGGTGTTCGTGTAGGGCTTAGCTTTTCTGATCCTGGCGTTAACTACCAGCTTTATTATAATGGTGTTCCTATGTTAGGCCGTGTGATTGCAGGTTCATCTGCTCCAATTGATTTTGGTTTGCAGACTTCGGTAGGCAATTATACTGTCGTAGCTACCAACGGAACTACCGGATGTTCATCAAATATGACCGGTGTATCTGTTGTAGGCCTTAACTCTCTTCCTAACACTTACCCGATTGCTACTGCAGGTGGAAGCTATTGCGCCGGTGGAGCAGGTATAGATATCAAGTTGAGCTTTGCGGATGCGGGTATAAGCTACCAGTTGTATAATGGTTCAACCCCGGCTGGTATGCCAATGCTTGGTTCTGGCACTTATCTTGACTTTGGAAACCAGACTGCCGCAGGAACTTATACCATATATGGAACAAATACCATTACGGGTTGTGTGTCTGAAATGGGTGGTGATGCAGTTATTTCTATTAATCCACTGCCTTTAGTTTACAATGTAGGTGGTACAGGAAATTATTGCTCTGGCACTACCGGAGTAGATATTACACTTAGTAATTCTCAAACAGGCGTTAATTATAGTTTATACCGCGCCGGTACCATGGCGGCGATTACATCCATGCCAGGCAACGGCCACGCGCTTAATTTTGGGCCTCAGACAATTGCCGGAATTTATACTGTAGTAGCTAATAATACTACCACAGGATGCACCAGCAATATGGCTGGAAGCGCTACTGTTACTGTTAATCCATTGCCTGTAGTCTATAATGTAACAGGTGGCGGGGCTTATTGTATAGGAGCGGGTGGCAGGCATATCGGCCTTAGCAATTCTGACCTCGGTATTTCATACCAGTTGTATGGAGCTTCAGGTGCAGTTGGATTGCCGGTACCCGGAGCTAATGCAAGTATTGATTTCGGGTTGATAACCGTTGCAGGTACTTACTCCGTTGTAGCTACAAATAATGTTACAGGTTGTATGAAAAATATGAGTGGTAATCCATCAATTATTGTAAACACAAATCCTGCAGTATTCACTGTAGCATCAGGTGCGAGCAGCTATTGTACTGGTGGAACAGGAGTTGATTTCACCCTTACCGGTTCTGAAAGCGGAGTTAAGTATCAATTGATGAACGGTGGTTCAGCGGTTGGCGCTTGGGTTAACGGTGATAACCTGGCTATTAATTTCGGAATGCATACAGGCGCCGGCGCTTATACCGCAGTGGCTGTTAATACCGTTACTGGTTGTACCAGCAATATGGCTGCGAGCCCTGTAATATATGTTAACCCGCTTCCTACTGCTTATTCAGTTTCAGGCGGTGGTTCTTATTGCAGCGGCGGTTCAGGTGTGGCTGTGGGCTTGTCTAATTCTGATACAGGTGTTAGTTACCAGTTATACGATGCTTCAGGCCATATGGCAGGGAGTGCGGTTGCCGGTTCTGGTGGCGCTATCAGTTTTGGAATGATTACTACTGCAGGCGTTTATAAGGTTATGGCTACCAATGTATCTACTACTTGTGTAGGTAACATGCTTGATTCAGCAAGGGTTAATGTAGTTAGTCTTCCTTTGGTTTATACCGTTACCGGTGGCGGCCCTTATTGCAGCGGCGGAAATGGTAGTGCAGTTGGCTTAAGCGGTTCAGACCTTGGTGTAAATTACCAGTTATATGTTGGAGGTGTTCCTACAGGTAGCGTGGTAGCAGGTACCGGACGCGCTCTTAATTTCGGCTTACAGACTACTACGGGCATCTATACTGTAGTGGGTACGAATGCAGCTACTCCCTGCAATATGAATATGGCGAGCAGTGTTACTATCAGTATCAATCCTTTACCTGGTCTTTATACAGTTGTTGGCGGCGGTGGTTATTGCGCAGGCACTTCAGGTGTGAGGGATAGTTTAAGTGGTTCTGACCTGGGAGTAAATTACCAGCTTTTCCGTGGAACTGTTGCTGTTGGTTCTCCAATGACCGGTACCGGAAATGTAATAGATTTCGGTCTGCAGACTACCCCCGGTGTTTATAAAGTAATTGCTACAGATGCTATTACCAATTGCTCAGTTCCGATGATTTATACCGACAGTGTATATATCAATCCTTTGCCTGTTGTTTACAGTGTAACAGGTGGTGGTAACTATTGCTCCGGTACATCAGGCGTACGCGTTGGTTTGCTTACAGGTGATATTGGAGTTAATTACCAGCTTATTTTCTCTGGTCTTGTTGACACTACAGTTGCAGGTGGCGGTGTTGCTCTTGATTTTGGTTTACAGACAGCAGCCGGTGTTTATACTGCGGTGGGTATTAACGGTTCTACCGGTTGCAGAAGCAATATGACCGGATCGGCAACTGTTGGTATTAACGCTTCTGTTATGCCTTCAGTTACTATCAGTTCAAATAAAGGTGATACTGTTTGTAGCGGTACCAATGTAACCTATACTGCACTTGCTGGTAATGGCGGTACTTCACCGGTTTATTCCTGGTCTATCAACGGAACTTTTGTTAGCGCAGCTTCAGGGTTTAATTATAACCCTGTAAATGGTGATGTTGTTGCGGTAACCCTTACCAGTGACGCACAATGCGCTATGCCGCTTAACGTGAGCAATTCAATGACTATGGCTGTAATAACTTCGGTTATGCCATCAGCCATGATTACTGCTACACCTGGCGATACTGTTTGCAGAGGAACATCGGTTACCTTCAGGGCTACTACAAGGAATGGTGGTTCAGCTCCAACTTACACCTGGTATGACAATGGAGTTTATGTAGGCACCGGACTTTCTTATACAGCAGTTCCCGACAATAATGATGTGATCATTTTCATGCTCAATAGCGATATGTCATGCCGTCTTACGGATACAGTGTTCAGTAATGATGTAATCATGATAGTGGATACGGTAATGCCTTCATTGAGCATTATTTCAAATTCTCCTATCTTCGGACATATGGATACTCTGGTTGCAGTTGCCCACAATGCGGGTACTTCACCTACCTACAAATGGTATGTAAATGGTCATCTGCAGGTAGGACAGACTAAATCTACCCTTATCAGCAATCAGTTCATTACAGGAGATTCTGTTTCCTGTATCGTAACTACCGGTTCAGGTTCCTGCGCAGGTACAACCGCCTTCAATTCAGTGATTATCTCTATCCTTAGCAATGTTGGTGTTAAAACTGTAACAACCGGCGGAAGCAATATCAATATCTCTCCAAACCCGAACGGTGGTACTTTTACCCTGAGAGGTTCAATAGGAAGCAGTGTTGATGAAACAGTTGCTGTTGAGGTTACAGATATGATTGGACAGGTGGTTTACAGGGACAATATCGTGGCTAAGAAAGGCATGATCAATTCTACCATTAGCCTGAATAAATCTTTGGATAACGGTATGTATATCATTAACCTGAGGTCAGGAAACGATAATACGGTTCTTCACATGGTATTGGAACAGTAATCTATCAGGAGTATATTTTCAAAGGGCCGCAATTTTGCGGCCCTTTGCTTTTGATGAAAACCTCTTTTGCTGTTTTTATTTTTCACCTTCCAGGTTTGAAGGTTATTTATTGTTTAATCTGATATGCCTATTAGTGTTTTCCGGTTTTAATTATGGATATTTGTATTCTTAATTGAGGTTATGAAAATTGGAATAGTATGTTACCCTACATTCGGCGGAAGCGGTGTTTTGGCAACTGAGCTTGGACTTGCGCTTTCAGATAAGGGTTATGAGGTTCATTTTATTACCTACGAACAGCCTGTGAGGCTTACCCAAAGTTTTCATCCCAATATTTATTTTCATGAAGTAAAGGTGCCCACCTATCCCTTATTTGATTTTCCACCTTATGAGTCGGCGCTGGCAAGCGCAATGGTAAATGTGATTGTAAACCAGAAGCTGGATATCCTTCATTTGCATTATGCTATTCCTCATGCTTCGGCTGCTTATTTTGCAAGGCAGATACTTAAAAAGACAGGAGAGGACATTCCATTTATTACCACGCTTCATGGAACAGATATAACCCTTGTAGGTAAAGATGTTACCTATGCCCCGGTTGTTACTTTTTCAATCAATGAATCGGACGCAATAACAGCTGTTTCTAACAATCTGCGGGAGGAAACGCTTAATTACTTTAAGATAGATAAACCGATTCACGTCATTCCCAATTTTGTGGATGTGAAAAGGTTTCACCAGAGCGATAAGAACCATTTTAAAAAGATGCTGGCGCCTGGCGGTGAACGGATACTGGTGCATGTTTCCAATTTCAGAAGTGTGAAAAGGGTACCTGATGTAATCCGTATTTTCCATAAGGTGAAAAGCGAGGTGCCGGCTAAATTGTTGATGATAGGAGATGGTCCTGACAGGCAGAAGGTGGAAGATCTTGCCCGTTCCCTGGGTATTTATGATGATATCAGGTTTCTGGGCAAACAGGAGCAGATAAGCGAGATACTGAGTATTGCTGACCTTTTTATACTCCCCTCTGAAACTGAAAGTTTTGGTTTATCGGCCCTTGAAGCAATGGCTTGTAATGTACCCCTAATATCTACGAATGCCGGTGGGTTACCTGAGATTAATGTGCAGGGAGTAACCGGATTTCTAAGTGATGTGGGTGATGTGGATTCGATGGCTAAAAATGCTGTCTATATTTTGAGTGATGATGTAAGGCTGGCTCATTTTAAAAAGGCGGCTATAGCCCAGGCCCGCAAGTTTTGTTGGAGATTTGGTGTACCAATTGAGGGTTTGTTTTTCTTTTTTATACTTAATCTTCATTTTGTTTTTATTTTTGTGAAATCGGCCTGCTAATCAGGTTTAGATTTTCACTTTTAATTCTTTTGTTTATGCCCTCATTTGATATTGCGAGTAAAGTTGATCTTCAGACTTTGGACAATGCTGTCAATATTGCGAAAAAG
>Ga0364887_10599_pt1 | contig 15849 bp, 16 predicted proteins | sample ExccelJu500001D4_4_FD_206924 | JGI IMG/M metagenome (GOLD analysis project Ga0364887, IMG submission 206924) | Enriched cells from Trout Bog Lake Hypolimnion, Wisconsin, USA - BchlTB.July23.5000.01.D4 | ecosystem: Environmental > Aquatic > Freshwater > Lake > Hypolimnion/Profundal zone | place...
CCAGACGGTGCTGCAGTTGAGTCTCGTCAATCTCCTGCACCTGACTCAACGTCAATCCGGCAGCCGACGCTAACCCGACATATTTGGTGACCACGCCTTTGGAAATGCCGAGTGCCGCAGCAATTTGTTCATGCGACAGCCTGGCATCCAGCTTTAAACGCAATATCTCTTTTATCTTACGCATTGTGATCCTCGGTGCAGGCACGTTATCTCCAAAAACTGGAGAGCGTACCTGTTCTCATATCAAATGCGTAACACCATTATTCTGTAGTACACCGCCATTCTGGTATCGTGACCAGTGATTCTGGCATCGTGACCGCTGATTCTGGAATTACCTGAAATCGGTCACGATAAACCAGAACGGTCGGTCACGTTCAATCGGAATGGCCGGTCACGATACCAGAATGACCGGTCACGATGGACCAGAATACCCACTGAATTGTTGGTAGCCCCAAAAATTGGTCACTTTTTGCAATAGAAAATAATCTGGTTAGTAAAATAGCCCATAGACTCAGAATTAAAAATACATGCATATGCATCCTTAAATCCAACGTCAGTTAAGTCCGTCAGCATATCCCATCCATAATGCCGAAAACACAGGATTCCGTTCTTCGACAATGGATTTCCGTGATACTCCGGTGGTAACAAATGCTGAATTTCGCCATTTTCAAGTAACACGGCGCGCTCCACATTACCACTGGAGTGCGCGGCAAACGGCACCGTAAAAATCATGCAGCCGCCTGGTTTCCCCCTATGTCAGGATAGATGTCGCGTCAATTAATTCACATCAACCGTATTGGGGGCGGAGTAAAGATATGCAGTGAACCGCTATTCAGCAGAACGCAAGGAAGCCATCCTGAAACAGATGATGCCTCCGACGAACAAATCGGTTTCAGTATTGGCCCGTGAGAACGGCATAACGGAACAAACGCTCTATACTTGGCGACGGAATTTAAAATCGCAGGGAGTGCCAGTGCCAGGAAATGGAAAGAATGCAGAGGAATGGTCCTCGACCGACAAGTTTAGCGTGGTGCTGGAAACGGCCCACCTGAACGAGGCGCAGTTGGCGCAATATTGCCGCAGCAAAGGATTGTTCGTCGAACAGATAGCGCAATGGCGCACAGCCTGCCAGCAAGCGAATGCCTCATCGGTAGAGCGCAACCGTGAGCACCGTGACCAGAGTAAGAGTGATCGCAAAGAGATCAAACAGCTGAAGCGGGAACTACAGCGCAAGGAGAAAGCACTGGCCGAAGCGGCTGCGCTGATTATTCTCAGAAAAAAAGCCCAGGCGATCTGGGGGGATCCCGAGGAAGACTGATCGGCCCCTTGGATCGCCAAAACGTAATTGAATTAATTGAAGACGCCGTTGGCAGTGGTTGTCGGCGTGCGGCAGCCTGTGCCATGCTCGACATCAGCCTGCGCAGCTACCAGCGCTGGACGCGTGAAGGTGGCCATGGAATTGTGGATGGACGCAAAGGTTGCCAACGTGCGGCACCGGCCAACAAGTTAAGTGACGAGGAACGGCAGCAGATTCTGGCGGTGGCCAACAGTGCTGAATTTGCCAGCAGCCCGCCAAGCCAGATGGTGCCCACGCTTGCAGACCGGGGTGAGTATTTGGCGTCGGAGTCGACCATCTACCGGATATTGAAAGCCGAGCGACAGCAGCACCATCGGGGACGTGCAAGCAAACCGAGTACAAGGGTTGTGACAAGCCACTGTGCGACTGAATCGAACCGTCTGTGGGCGTGGGATATTACGTGGATGCCGGCCGGCGTGAAGGGCCTGTATTTTTACTGGTACATGGTACTCGACATCTATAGTCGCAAGATCGTCGGGCATGAGGTTCATGTCGCTGAGTCGGCAGAGTTGGCATCACTGTTGCTGCGTCGTGCCAGTCTGGCAGAAGGTCTGGCAGGCCGTGAAGTGGTACTGCACTCTGACAATGGCAGTGCGATGAAGGGTGCGACGATGCTGGCGACGTTGGAACGGCTCGGTATCATGCCCTCGTTCAGCAGGCCTCGCGTGAGCAACGACAATGCCTACCCGGAGTCGCTGTTCCGGACCTGCAAGTATCGACCTGACTATCCTGGTAAGGGGTTCGCCACGCTAGAAGAAGCGCGGGATTGGACAATGAAATTTGTACAGTGGTACAACCACCAGCACAAACACAGCGCTCTAAAATTCGTCACGCCCGTACAGCGACACGACGGTCGTGATGCGGCAGTCTTGCGACGACGTGAGGAGATCTATGAATCAGCGAAACAGCGACATCCGGAGCGTTGGTCTGGTGCAACACGGAATTGGGAATTGAAGGACGAGGTCTGGCTGAATCCGGAACGAAATCAGGCAGAGGCACTATTGCTAGCAGCATGACTTGACGCGACATCTTTGTTGACAACTACCGGTTTTAATGTGCGATAGCACTCTTTAAATGCAGCTTTGTAATCAAAAACATGTTCGAAGACGTCAAAGCTTAAAATGGCTGCCAGACTGTTGTCAGCAAATGTCAGACGGGTAGCATCTTCATTTCTGATGCCGCGGAATGTCGTTGAGCCAAGCGGGCGAGACGTACCCAGAAACTCAGATCCAATCAGGTTCCGATATTTCTTTTTTAAAAATCGATAAACCGCAGTCGTTTGCTCCATGATATATACCTTGTCATCCCATAGGGAGTCGAACATATGGTCCACCATGTGCACCGCCGCCCGCATTCTATTGTTCAGCTCGGTATAGGGACAAACAACACGTTCACGCCAATTCACATCAGGGAAACCAGACGAATAGTTGAAATCACACACAAAATCGACAACTTTTCCTGCGGTGTATGAATTGCCCCGAAAATAAAACTCTTCATTTTTTTCAGGTTTTATGGATTCCAAAAATTGAAGATGCTTGACGTACTCATCTTTCGTTAAGACTTCAAAATTTCGAAAACTCTCTAAGTCTCTGACTTTATATATTTCCATTAAAACTCCCGCTTTCAGAACTGGCGTACAGCGTTGAACTATTGAACTCTATTTTTGCGCGTCAGGTTTTGAGATTACTCTCTCTAAGATTCGCCAAACATTGTCGTATGTGAAGTGGCGCCTCACAAATCGTGTAGACGCTGCCGATCGGGTCAACCAGTATTTATCATCATTCAACAGAAGTTTGATCTGCAATGACTGCTCCTCATGATCGGCACTCACTGATAAAGCGCCCTCGCCATCCCCCAGCCCTTGTGCGCCAACGGGTGTAGTCACAACAGGTACACCATGAAACATTGCTTCTACCACTTTGCCCTTGATGCCAGCGCCATAAAGCAAGGGAGCAATCGCGACTCTGGCGTGTTGATAATATTCAAGCAAAGTCGCATCAGTCACAAAACCGGTGACGCGAATACTCTCGCAGGCAAGCGCCATGACTTCTGGTGACGGGTTGGAACCGACCAGATGGAGTTTAAGTGTCGAATTTTCCTTATGCAGACCGGGCCAGACATGGTTTGCAAACCAGACTGCTGCGCTGATATTCGGAGGGTGGCCGAAACCCGCGACAAATAAAACGTCTGATCGTCCTGCCGGGGTAATTGGTGCTGCGTTTTCAATATAGTCAAACGCATATGGTGGCAACGTAACCGCGGCTTTTTCGGGTTTGTGCACTGTGGACAGGTAGTTCCTGACGAATTCAGTTTCCTCGTCCGATGGGTACATAACAACGTCGACCCGACCCCAAATATCCTTTTCAATTTTCTCCAGTGAGCTTGCCTCTTTCGCGACTTTTCTGTTGTCAGGGTCAGTCTCAAGTTGGCTGCGCATCCTTAGGTGATGGATGTCATGCCCATAGTACAAAATTTTAGCCCGGCTATGTGTGCGAATCGCACCAAGAAACTCCGAGGCAATAGCTGGCCTTGAAAGCAGAAAAGCATCAAAATATTTGCCGTTTTCCTTGACCCAATCTTGGAATTTTCCAAGATATTCAAATCCATAAAACACCTCTATTCCTGCCTGCTGCAGCGTGGGTGTGTATTGAAGGTCAAACCAGGGGTTGCTGGACCAAAACTTAACATCAAAGTCATGCTCAACCAGCAACTTGAGTATCATCGACATGGTTCTGCTTCCTGCATCACGATCTGGTTGCGGGACGTAATGGTCGATGACCATAATTGTCTTGCGGGCGCGGGTTCTTCCTTTTGCCAGAAAAACCTCTTCGCCATTTTTAAAATGAAATGAAGCCAATTCATTGGCCCACTTTTCATACAACCGCTTATTGTTGATCACTTGGTAGGCTTTTATTCCACCAGCCGTGCTGGTACCGTTTGATACGCCTTCGTAATGTATGACAGCCGAAGCTGGCTGGTAGTACAGCTTGTATCCGGCGGCCCGCACCTTGAAAGCAAGATCGCTGTCTTCACAATAGGCGGGCGCATATCTCTCATCAAACCGGCCAACTCGATCAAATAATTCCCGTTTAATTAATAGTGATGCACCTGAGCTGTAATCGCACTCGCGCACATAATTAAATTCCGACACGTCCGGATCTTGCATGCGTCCAAAATTCCACGCTGATCCATCGCGCCAGATTATCCCACCAGCCTCCTGCAGCCGTCCGTCAGGGTACACCAGCTTGGAACCGACCATGCCGCATTCAGGAAAGCGAATGAACACATCCAGCATCCGATCCAACCATCCCGTGGTCACTTCCGTATCGTTGTTCAAGAAATAAATGTAATCGCCACGTGCCTGATCAACAGCATGGTTACATGATCGAAGGAATCCCAAATTAACGTCGTTGCGAAAGTACCTAAGGCCGGATATGGCGCCCAGGTGATCAATATCTGGATCAGGAGAACAATCCTCCTGTACGATAACCTCTATGCTTACTTCAGGAAGGTTTTGGTATATCGACCTCAGGCAAGTCAATGTTACCGGCAAATTGCCATAGGAAGGAATGATGATGGAAACAACCGGGGCATCGTGGCTTTCAAAGCTTATTGTCTGAATCGTGGATGAAATTTCTGAACTGGCGATCACACCTGAAGTCAGCGGTGTCAATGCACTGCCGAGTTGACCGCGTTTCCATACTTCATAGTGAACCATGCCAGTAAACAAAAAACCAGCGAATCTATACAAAAAAAACGTAATTGCGAGTTTCTGTCGTTCGCTTATTGGAAGTGCCAGATACATCGACCGGCCATTTGCGCGTATCCACGATTTAAGCCTGTTAACTACCTGTGTTTTTTTAGTGATGAGGGATGTAATCAACTTGTTTGCCGTTTTCATGAAATCTCAACTGATCAATGATGCTGAAATTGCTTTTGCGTTGAGTTGGTTTGGTATGCAGGTGGGGCTCGTGCCAATGAATTTGGCATTTTAAAGAAAAATCTGTGATTGGAATTAAATTTTATGAACTATTTCCATTTAATATCAAACTGATTTAGCTTGCACCATACTTAAATTTTCCAGTTTTTCTGCGGCCTGATCTAATGAATTTATCCTTATATCTGCTTCGTCAGCTGAAATTTTTGCGAAACCTTTGTCGATCAAGTGCCATCTATTCTCAACACCAGCATGTTTAGCCGCCATTAGATCAGATTCTTTATCACCAATCATGATCGACTTAGGCAAATCAATTCTGTAAGCTTGCGCAGCTTTCAACAACATACCCGGATTCGGTTTCCGATCAAACGATTCCTGCTTATATTGACCGACACCATGCTCCGGGTGATGGGGGCAATAATAAACATCAGTTATCGAAGCGCCCTCTTCTTCAAACCTGGTTTTCATCCATTCCGTCAGCGACAAAAAATCCTGCTCAGAATAATAGCCACGTCCAATTCCGGCCTGATTGGTCACTACAATGATTAAATATCCAAGTCGCTTCGCAGCGCGGCAAAGTTCAAATATTCCATCGATAAAATGAAAATCTTCAATCTTTGATGTATAGCCCGCATCATGATTGATTACACCATCGCGGTCCAGAAACAAGGCCTTGTTCATCGCCGACATGCTTACACGCCAGCCAGCAGTGTTTGTGCCAATTCGAAATCATCTGGCACGCCAATGTCAATGAACAGGCCATGGGTCACAAAACCGTTAAACCGCTGCTGCTGTATTGCACTGTAAAAAAAATCCGACTCCAACGAGAAGTTTTTGCCCAGAACAAATTCATCAAGCAGGTTTTTGGGAATCACATAACAGCCGGCGTTAATTAAGCCCAATCCAACCATGCCCTTTTCCAAAAAGGAAGTGACTCTCCCCTCTTCAAGCACAACCCTGCCAAACCGACTGGTATCCGGCACTTCGCGCACCACAATCGCAGGACAATGGCTGGCTTGCCACAACTGCTCCAGATCGGATACCTCAAGGTCCAGATAGGTATCGCCATTGAACACAAAGACATGATCTGCCACACAGCGCGCCAAGGCGACTCTGACTGCGCCACCGGTACCTAAAGGCTTGGATTCCACTTCGTAGACAAGTTCCATACCAAGATATTCATTGCCAAAATGGTTGCTGATTTTTTCAGCCATAAATCCAAGCGACAGAATGACGCGCTTGAATCCTTTTTTGGCCAACGCCGTGAGCAATATTTCCAGAAATGGTCGGCCCGCTATCGGCGCCATGGGCTTGGGCAGATCCGGCACAACTTCTCGCAAGCGTGTACCAAAGCCGCCAGCCAGGACAATGGCTTCCATCAGTTAGGAGCCTTGAAAATAGCGTTCTCAACCAAACCGCACAGGATATGGCCCAGCACCAGATGGCCTTCCTGAATTTTTGGCGTGTCTGAGGAAGGCACTTCAAAAAGATAATCACACAGCTCGCGCATAGGGCCACCACGGTTGCCGGTGAGGCCAATCGTGACCAAGCCCAGGGAACGTGCTTCTTCAAACGCTCTTAAAATGTTCGGGGATTTACCTGAAGTGGAGTATCCGATAAAAATGTCGCCGGGCTTTCCGTGCGACTGCACTTGGCGAGAAAAAAGTTTTTCGTAACCGTAGTCATTACCTACTGCAGTCAGAATGGATGTATCGGTGGTCAGAGCAAAAGCAGAAAGACCTGGCCTGTCAAATGCAAAACGGCTGACAAATTCACCTGCAATATGTTGCGCATCGGCGGCACTGCCGCCATTGCCAGCTAATAAAATTTTACCGTTTTGATTCATGCAGGTGATGCATGCCTGTGCAGCTTTTTCCATAGTGGATGACAAGGTCTTGTCTGCCAACATGGCGGTCATTACGCGCTGGGCTTCTGCAATTTGTGCTGCTATATATCGTTCCATTATATTTTCCAGGCTTGAGTTCCGTGTTTTGTGAAATGACAGTTGCTGACCTGTCCTTCATAGCGATTCAGTGTTCTGATCAGATTCATGCGCTTTTCTGGTGGTACGAAGAACATCATGAAACCGCCGCCACCTGCACCGGACACTTTACCGGCCAATGCGCCGGCCTTGATAGATTCGTTATAGATTTCATCGATTAGCGGGTTGGATACTGATTTGGCGGACCGTTTTTTATTTTCCCAACCTAGCAACATTGAATCAACTATTCCCTGAAAATCTCCCCGGAGCAGGCATTCCTTCATTACCAGTGCTTCCTGTTTCAAACCATGCATGGCTTCCATGGCTTCTTCGTGACCCTGCTTCAGGTTATTGCTCTGGTCGGCGATAATTTTTGCCGATTCGCGTGACACGCCCGTATAAAACAAAATCAGTGAGGCCTCGAGCTCGCACAGTATCCAGTTTTTTACTCTCAATGGATTCACCACTGTCCGGTTTTCGGAATAAAATTCCATGAAATTGAAACCGCCAAAAGTGGCTGAATATTGATCCTGCCGACCGCCCTGCAATCCGCAATCCACACGTTCAATTTCGAAAGCAAGATTGGCAATGGTATAGTCATCCAGCGGGAGATTGAGCAACTCTACAAATGCTTTAATCATCACGACCACCAATGTAGAGGATGATCCCAAACCGGAGCCGACTGGCGCATCGCTAAACGTAATTAATTCAAGTGCTATTTTTTTCCCGTGGTTATATGAATTAATAATGCGGTTATAAACTGCTTTGTGCAGATTCAATCTGCCATCCAAAATCAGCAGATCATCGATGGATTGGGTAACTTCTTCATTTTTGTCGGTAGCAATAAACTTAACAATCGGTTCATCGAGCGTTTTGATGACTGCATAAGCGTACCGATCTATTGTGGCATTTAAAACATAACCACCATGGATGTCGCAGTAGGGTGCGACGTCTGTTCCGCCGCCGGCCAAACCAAGGCGTAGTGGAGCGCGGGCACGGATTAACATGAATAACTTCTGTTCATTTTCATTTCAAACTCCAAAACATCAAGCAACTTAATTGGGCCAAGAAAAACCGATATTTTTCAGATTAAACAACCGAGTTCCATTCGCCAGTGCCATGGTCGGGTTTTAGGCAGCTAGAAAAATCCTGTTTTGGAAATGAACAATAACCCAATTCCCCAACTGCTTTTCTCACCCTGCCTAGAAACGGATTAAATTCTTCGGCGAAGATCGTAACTTCAATGTCGTGATCAGCCAAACCAAGAATCCCATCAACAACGTTACTTCCGACCATCTGGAATTGCAGCCTGCTCATTCCCAAACTAATTTCGGCATGTTCTGATCGACGAAATTTAGGAACTAAATGGCACAAATTAATCGAAATTATTCGTTATAGCAAATAAAACTATTTATTGGTAAATTTATTGAATCCCTAAGAACTATAATGCGAGTATCCCAAGGCGACGGCTTAATTCTTTAATTTGATTATTGAATTCGCAATTACATCTAACATAATAATTTCCTGCACTCCTAATTCATTCATTTACAAATACAAATGTTCACTTTTAAATTCCAACCACAAACAGCCAATAGACCTACTCCCTAATAAATAAAAATGTCCAAACATTTTTTGTCAGATTCGATTAACAAATCAAATTTGTAAACACTATGCCAGAAAGTAAATTTATGAAAAAGAATGTTCTCGTTTTCCCATGCGGTACTGAAATCGGTTTAGAAGTCAATCGGGCGTTAGCAAATTCGACTTATTTTAATTTAATTGGTGCCAATAGTACCGATGACCATGGAAAATATGTCTATAAAAATTATATTCCGAACCTTCCTTATATCGATGATAGCAATTTTCTTACCGTTCTAAACGAAATAATTGAACAGTATCAAATTGATTTCATTATTCCAGCCCATGACTCTGCAGTATTACTTATGGCAGAAAATCAAAGCGCAATTAATGCCAAAATTATTACCTCTCCAATTGAAACATGCCAAATTTGCCGCTCCAAAAAAATGACGTACGAATTATTTCAACACAAAATGCTCGTCCCCAAAATGTATCCGATTAGTAGCGATATGGAGTATCCAGTCTTTTTAAAACCTGACGTTGGTCAAGGATCTAGGGGAACGTATAAAGCAAACTCCAAACAAGAAGTAGATTTTTATTTCAAAAAGGATCCAACCTTATTAGCGCTGGAATATTTACCTGGAAAGGAATACACGATTGACTGTTTTACCGACAGGACCGGAAAATTACTATTTGCAAAAGGACGCGAGAGAAAACGTATCAGTGGCGGAATCAGTGTCAACTCGGTCAATATTAATGATTCGAGATTTTTTGAAATTGCCCACCTTATCAACGAAACTTTGTCGTTTCAGGGAGTTTGGTTTTATCAGGTGAAAGAGCGCGCAAACGGTGAATTTGTACTTATGGAAATTTCTCCAAGAATTGCAGGAACTATGGGTCTATTCAGAGCTGATGGAGTCAATTTTGCACAGCTAAGTTTATTCGATCAAATGGGATTTGATGTCGGCATCATCAATAACAATCTAAATGTTGAAATTGATCGGGCTCTATTTTCTCGCTATAAGATTAACGTCGATTACGATTATATCTACATAGATTTTGATGACACGATTATTGTCAATGATTTGGTTAATGTCGAAGCAATACATTTTCTCTATCACTCTAAAAATATTGGCAAGAAAATTATTTTGATTTCAAAACATAAATTCAAAATACAGGAAACGCTGGCCAGATTTTCTATTAGTCCATCTTTATTTGATGAAATAATTATTTTACCTAACGATGAAAAGAAGAGTACTTACATCGAACAAAAATCATCAATTTTTATCGATGACTCGTATGCGGAAAGAAAAGAGGTAAACGATCAACTACACATACCTGTGTTCGCAATTGATGCTATAAGCGCCCTGATTAGTTGGGAGGTGTAAGAATAAAATATGAATTAACTGAGCCGAAAAATTTTTCACATTTATACGCCCTTGATTTTGACGATAAAAACTCTCAATTTTCACTTCCTCTGCAAGAGTAATTGAGAGTTCTTTCCCCTCTGCCTTAGTTCAGTGCTGCGGGCTATTTAAATATTTATTTCAAAATTACTTTTGAAGAATGGCTACATACCATAATTTTTTCTTCATCTTTTTGAATCAGTGATACGTTATAAGGACCCGGCGGCAATTCTTTCAGAACAATATCGCCCCCGAAGCCTGCCATTTCGATTGGAAGACCAAACGCTTTTGCCACGTCGGGCCTGGACATCCTCTTCATCGGTGTAAGCAAGCCATTTTTATTGTCATCTGAGACAATTTGCAAATAGATTTGTCCGGGTATTTTTCCTTTTGTTTTGTCGAATGCATACCCCCAAGGAGATAAAACACTTTTTCTATCAATTTCGGAAGACGCAGTTGGCGCATTAATATCGCATGAATCAATTACTGTTATAAAAGTTTTCAATTTTCCTGATCCACCTGAGTCACAACCAGGTAAACTTAAGACAAATGGAGCTATGAGAATGGAAAATTTGAGGTAGGAAAAGGTCATTATTTTTTGCCCAATGAAATTAAAAATCTGGTTCGCTAGTTCAAGGAAAATTCATCTAATACTTTAGAGTACATTAATGGATTTCTTTTTTTTAAATGAATAACCTCGCATAAAGGGCCGCTCGACAAAAAGGTAGGATAATGTAGAAATCATTGCAGCTAAGGTTAATGCAGATCCCGTCAATAATGTATATGGCTTAATCGAAAGAGTCGCGACTTCAAAAAAATATTGATTGCAAACTGCAAGAACAACAAATAATGTCATTACATGAAATAAATAGAAACTATAGCTGACGGTCCCCATCGCAACAAAGGCCCGTACGGTTAAAATCCACGGACGCCCAACAACTATCGAGATAAACAATATAGCTAAATTTACCCAACGTATAAATCCATAGAGTGGGGCGCCAAAATTATAAAAAAATAAGACCGCTAACGCACCAAGTGCAACTAGGTGAGCAATCAATTTAATTAACGTATTAAATTCGCGGCGCATATAAAAGCTACCCAATGCACCGATTATAAAAAATGTCCAAGATCCAGATTGATTTAACAACAAATCGAGCAAGGCAAACACCAAGATTGTTATTAAGACTCCTTTGCAATAGTGTCTAGAAAAAACAAAAATAATTGGCAATGCTAAATAAAAACGCCATTCAATGGCAAGGCTCCAATTGACCCCCAGCAAACGGGCCATATTAAAATCCTGAAAATTGGGTAAAGGTAAAATGCCGAATGAAAAAATTTGTGGGATTGAATTGATGACTGAAATTTGGGAGCTTGAAAAAGGCACTGAGCCTTCAACTGGATTTAAGGGCAAATAGATTGGTACTTCAGTAAGCCCAATAAACCATATTGTTATCGCAATTGCCAGAAATGCCGCGAATATGTATGCAGGTACTAGTCGTCGCACTCGCTTTTCAAAAAAATCGCTCCAATCTATTTCTTTCGAATTAATCAATTTGTTAGCAAAAAGCATACCTGTGATACAAAAAAACAATTGGACTCCAATGGAACCTAGAAAATTAAACATTTGGTTTTCAAGAGGAATAAAAATAAAAGTTTTAGGTACTATGTTTAAGTTAACTAGGGCGAGTGGTGCATGATTAAGTGCTACCAGCACGGCAGCAATCCCTCGAAGTCCATCTAAATATCTAGTCTTGTCGTGAGCGTCTGAAATTAACGAAGGAAATATATAACTTTGAATTAACATCGCTAAAGCAACGCAAAAAAATAAAATCATAAACATTGCTAGGACTACTTCTTTCGGGGCTTCAAATAACATTATTTTCAGTTTCAGTTTTATATTGGACAGCGGAGATATGTTTTTTCAATTGAACAATTCATGAATGACAAAAACGCCTTTTATAGATTATTGTTTCATTGTTGACTTCAGGCTTGAAAGTATTTGTGCTCCTCGTCTCAATGGGGCAGTCACCCGCCAAGATTTAGAATTATATATTTTTGACATTTCCTGACTAAGAGCTTCGACCTCATCGACACTATGTTTCAAAATTCCAATTTCTCCCATTTTCTGCTGAAACCATCGATCATCAATTTTATATTCGTTTTTTAAGATCTCCATTTTAGCTGGATCATTCAGAATTTTATTCATTTGCAGGATCCCAATGATCTTATACGGCCCACCCAGCCAGCGATTTTCTCCAAAATAAAGTAACGTCTTTTCAATTTCAAGATGGGTCTCTGTAGGGATGTCTTTGCAAGTTAGTACATCGTAAAACCCATCAATTAATTGTTCACGCGTCACATCATGGAAGAACTCTTCAGCCAATAGCAAATGCTCATTGATACTTCGAAATGAATTAGCCGTTGTTTGACTACTTGCATTCTCACCTGGCAGAATTCTGAAATTAATCAATTCGCGATCGGAAATAAATATTGGATGTTTTTTTATTAATCGAATCCACATATCAAAATCAGGTAGCTGCCTTAACCTGTTGTTATATGCACCCAATTCTTGGTAACAGGATTTACGTATCAGCATAGCGGGATGGCATATGCAATTTCCCAAATCAAAAAAACGTCGCAACCAAAAACCCTGACTGCGATTTTCCTGATCAAAGATACTCCCGAATGGAAGCGAAGACTTTAAAATTGGCTGGTTATCTTTATCAATAAACCGTGCTCTCCCAAAACAAGCACCAAGTTTGGGATCATTCTGTAAAATTTCGAGTTGATAAGAAAGCTTGTCTTTCCCTATCCATTCATCATCAGAATTAATTAAAGCGATGAACTCTCCTGACGAATAATTTATCAATTCATTTGTTACTAAAGCTGCACCACGATTCACTTCATTTGGATAAAATTTTATCCGAGAATCACTAACAGTTCTAATTACGTCTCGTGTAGTGTCAGATGACCCGTCATCGACAATAATAAATTCGAAATCAACATTTTCTTGCATCAAAACTGAGTCAATGGCTCGTTTGACAAAATCCGCGTGATTGTATGTCGGCATAATTACCGAAACTAATGGCTTCATCTATTACTCCGATTAAAATAGGTTTTTTACAATATATCGCTTTAATTTTGGAGGAACAAATAGCCGAACCAAAACCAGAATAATAGGTGGCAGCCATTCTATTAAGTCTGCCGCATGATTTTTTAAAACGTATCCAGCGCCAGCAATTTTGACTTCGCGTTGAAAATCCTCAGTGGCGGGCCCACCCACCGGTTGAATTAGATTTTCACCGCCAACAGCCTGTTCTTGTGAAATATGGGCTCGGTGCGGTGCCAACATGCCTCGAATCCGAGTAGAAAGCGCCTCAAAATCTTCATGAAAGACATGACCAGTTAACTCATCGTAACTTGGAATTATTTCCAATTGCTGTTCAATTTGCTTTAGGTATGGAACCTGGGACCAAACACCAGTTGAATGCAATCGATATACCGACATAGGTTCATTCAAAAAGCCAATTAAACTTTTACTGGCTATGCAGATGTTAACGATCCAATCGTATGAAGTGATTTCAAAAAGCTTTTTCGGCAATTGATCAAGCCCTGATTTACGGTACATGCAGGTTGAAAAGTTCCCAACCAAATTATCGGCGATCAGGTCTCGCGCTGTGACCAATTTATGCCCCTCCCCGATTGCCACCCTTGGGTAAAATAAATTACGGTTTTCTTCGTAAACAAAATAATTTACTGAGCACAAATCACACTCTAAGTGTGCCGATAGAAAGTCCATTTGCCGCTGCAATTTATATGGACTGATCCAATAATCATCTCCCTCTAAAATTGCAACATAGGTACCTTGGCACTCTTTAAAAGCTCGTTCGTAATTCCTGGTTATTCCAAGATTTTTTTCGGATCTCAAAAATCTAAAATTAAACTGGCTATTCTTGCCTGCAAACTCTTTAATGTACTCAACGGTACGATCATTAGACGCATCATCAGCAACCAAAACCTCTGCAATGCCGTCAAACTTTTGAGAAAATAAACTTTCCAGTGTTTTTTTTATGTATTTTTCCTGATTATAAGTCACCAGTAAAATCGACAATTTAAACGTTTTGGAGTTTGAATCTAATGTTTCTTTAAACTCATTTGTAGCAACCATTCTGACATTTCCCAGGTTTTAATTTCTAATATTCTTGGACGAATAAGATTTTTATTGCGCTCATAGTGGGCCGTTGAAATTAGAAATTTATTTGCAATGATTTAATTCTCTATTTTCGAAAATAACAGCGATCACACGGCTAATATCATCGTTAGATAGTGCCGGATAAATTGGCAGACATAGCACCTTTGAAGCCGCTTCGGTCGCACAGGGCAAGTTATTTGGTTGGGCCGACAGTAGGCTCCTGTACATCGGGAATTCAGTTATTAGTGGATAGAAATATCGGCGGGAAAATATTCCGCGGTCTTTCAATTTCTTGTATAACGCATCGCGCGATAAGGGATAGTCTGAAGATATTAAAATTGGAAAATACGCATAATTCGCTACCTGTTCTCCGCTATCTTCCAAACACTGAATACCCAAAACATCTGCTAGTTTTTCGCGGTAGATGGAATCGATTTCTTTCCGTCGTACCAATGACTGTTCCAAATGCTTCAATTGCAAAAGTCCAAATGATGCATTGATTTCACTCATCTTCCCGTTTATGCCTGGAGCTACGACTGTAACTTCATCTACAATTCCAAAATTTTTAAGATGATCAATGCGGAGCTTTGTTTTTAAATCAGGGCTAACAATCGCGCCCCCTTCAAAAGTATTAAATACTTTGGTTGCATGAAAACTCAGCACGGATAAATCACCATGTCTGAGTATGCTTCCATTTTCATCTTTAACACCAAATGCGTGCGCCGCATCATAGATAACTTTTAAATTGTATGTGTCAGCAATCTTCTGTATCGCCTTTACATCGCATGGATGACCGTAACAGTGCACTGGCATGATGGCAGTTGTCTGCGGAGTTATCGCCGCCTCAATTTTTCTCGGATCCAGATTGAGGGTTGCAGGATCAATATCCACAAACACAGGTTTTATGCCATTCCACAATAATGAGTGCGCAGTCGCGACAAAAGTATATGGAGTTGTAATAACCTCGCCGGTAATACGCAGCGCTTGTAACGCGGTCACCAGTGCAATTGTTCCGTTAGTAAATAACGAGATATGTTCAACACCTAAATATTCACACAATTCCTTTTCCAGTTGCTGGTGAAAAGGACCACCATTCGTGAGGATTTTATTCTCCCAAATTTTTTCAAGATAGGGTATGAATTCACTTAATGGAGGCAACAATGGTTGCGTTACAAATATGTCTTTTTTAGATTCCATGATATTCCTATTTAGACTTTATTCTTGAATGAATGTGCGAAATTTTATTGATAATTCGGCCGTAAATGGATTTTTTAAACATCATTAATTCGGCGTTGATAAATTCCAATTTATTTGTCAATTCAATTTTCTCTTCCTCAAGGCTAACAATTTGATTATTCCGATCACTCAATAAATTTTCAATCGAATGAATTTGTGAAT
>Ga0364887_10607_pt1 | contig 15622 bp, 17 predicted proteins | sample ExccelJu500001D4_4_FD_206924 | JGI IMG/M metagenome (GOLD analysis project Ga0364887, IMG submission 206924) | Enriched cells from Trout Bog Lake Hypolimnion, Wisconsin, USA - BchlTB.July23.5000.01.D4 | ecosystem: Environmental > Aquatic > Freshwater > Lake > Hypolimnion/Profundal zone | place...
CTCAACCACCGTATCAAGAACCTGATTGATATCCGAGGTGGCAAAGAAACTGTTATTCAGGACCGCACCATTTATGAAGATGCCTGCATCTTTGCCCCCAACCTGTTTGATATGGGGCTGATGACCAAGAGGGATTTTGAAAATTATACATCATTCTTCGAAAACCTCAAAGCCCTTATACAGCCGCCCGATCTGCTGATTTATCTCAAAGCATCCATTCCCGCACTGGTCGATCAGATACAGAAACGTGGCAGGGATTATGAAGAAAACATAAGGCTCGACTACCTGAAACGCCTCAATGGCTTTTACAACAAATGGATAGATAACTATAAAGACGGCCCCCTGCTGGTAATAGATGTAGACAACTGCAACTTTGCCGACAAAGAAGAAGACCTTGCTGATGTGGTGAATAAAATCGATGCCCAGTTGCATGGGTTATTTAGTAAAAAATAATTTCATAAATCTCCCCAAGATGTGCCACACTTTCAAAGTGTGGCACATGTATGCTATAAATTTTATGGTTACTATTGTTGATTTACCGATATTGCATCTGTTATTTTCACGAAACCATGCATCTGCCTAAACTACTTCTTCTCTTTATTTTTACAGGCCTGCCGACTTGGTTATTTGCCGGGGTACTCAAAGGCAAGGTGGTAGATGATAAAGGCGAAAGGTTGCCCTTTGCCACAGTATACATTGAAGGCACTACCACCGGCGTAAATGCCAACGGCAATGGCGATTATGAGCTCACTGTGGCTCCCGGCCTCTATAAAGTTATCTGCCAGTATATTGGCTACCAGCAAAATACTTTTAATCTTTCCGTTACCGGAAATGAAACCATTGAGCATAAGTTTGTATTAAAGGGCCAGAACCTGGAAATGAAAGAAGTAGTCATTCACTCCAATGCCGAGGACCCTGCTTACGAAATTATAAGAAATGCCATTAAGCGACGGGAGTTTCATCTGAAGCAGGTACAGTCTTTCCAGACAGATATTTACCTCAAAGGGGGCATGAGATCGAGAAAAATGCCCAAAAAGTTCATGGGGCAAAAGACAACTGATGAAACTGATATAGTAGACAGCATGGGCAGGGGAGTACTGTTTCTGAGCGAGGAAGATGCTACCTATTATACTCAGGGCAAGAAAAAGAAAACGGTGATTCATTCAGTACATCAGAGTGGTAGTCCCAACGGGCTCGGTTTTTCAAGGTTTCCAAGCGTCATGACTTTTTATGAAAATGATATCAATGTTTTTGGTGGCGAGTCAAGGGGTTTTATTTCGCCGGTTAGCGACAATGCTTTATTTTACTATAAGTACAAGCTCGTAGGGCAATTTGAAGAGCAGGGCCACACTGTTTATAAAATTCAGGTAACCCCAAAGAGGGCTTATGAGCCATGCTTTACCGGTGAAATTTATATCGTTGACCAGGACTGGGCAATTCATAGCCTTAATATGACACTTGCCAAGAAGAGCGGCATGGATATTGTGGATACGCTGAAAGTAGACCAGTTATTTCTGCCGTTGCACAAAGACACCTGGGTCATCAAGAGCCAGGTGCTTTACTTTACTGTTAATCTGCTGGGCTTCGATGTTACGGCAAGCGGCGTTACGGTGTATAATAACCAGAAAGTAAATGAACCGATTCCCGACTCCGTATTTGCAGACAGGATCATCAGCGCTTACGATAAAACAGCTAATAAAAAAGACACTTCCTACTGGAAGGATAACAGGCCTATACCACTGGAAAAAGATGAATCAAAGGATTTTATAGCCAAAGACAGCCTCAGGCTTAAGATAACAAGCCCTGAATTTGTTGATTCCATGCGCCGTAAGGGAAATCGTTTCAAACCATTAGGTTTTCTGTTTGGCGGCTATTCTTACAGTACAAAAAAGAATAAAAATATTTTCAGTATCAATTCAGTTCTTATAGGCCTGGGAAGCGATAATATGCTGAATTTCAATACAATTGAAGGGTTTAATCTGGCTCCTAAAATAAGCTGGCGGCATATGATTGATACCGGTAAATACCTGCATGCAGAGTCAGTTTACCGCTATGGGTTCAGCAATACTCATTTTGATGTGGCAGGCAGGCTATACTATGTTTCCAGAGACAGAGCATTTCTGAACAGGGCCTGGACTATCGGGATAGAAGGCGGGAAATATGTTTTTCAATATAATTCTGAGAATCCTGTTCTTCCCTTTTTTAATACTTATACTGCTTTGTTTTATCGCGATAACGACCTCAAGCTTTATGAGCGTTATGAGGCAACAGCCTATTTAGGCCGCAACTACGGCAACGGTTTAAACTGGTATATAAAACCTTCTTACCAGCAACGGCTGCCATTAAATAATACCTCCTACTACAGCATTTGGCCAGGTAGCCTCAGTGATGAAAAATCAAATAGCCCCGATTGGTTATTGAAAGCGGCAACTGCATGGCAAAAGAGCGATGCAGCGCTTATTACAGCTTCAGTTTCTTTTAAACCGGGGTATACCTACACACAATATCCCGACTATAAAGTGGCCAATGGCAGCGACTGGCCCACCTTCAGGTTGTTTTATGAAAAAGGCATTCCCGGTATCATCAACAGTGTCTCCAATTTTGATAAATGGCGGTTCTCAGTACAGGATGAGTTTAGTATGAAACTGATAGGACTGATTAAATATAATTTTGCTGTTGGCGGTTTCCTTAACAGTGCCTATGTTTCTGTGCCCGATCTGATGAATTTATATGGAAACAGAGGCATAGGTTATGCTTCACCTTACCTGCAGAGTTTTCAGTTTGCACAATACTATGAGTTCAGTAATAAAGAGCCCGTTTACGGAGAAGCCCATCTGGAATATCATTTGAAAGGATTGCTGAGCAATAAGATCCCCTTGTTGCGGCAGGCTAGATACTATCTGCTGTTTGGCGGCAATGCGTTTTATGCCACTGGGACAGATTACTATACGGAGGCTTTTGTAGGACTTGAAAATATTGGTTACAAACTGGGCAGGGTGCTTAGAGTTGATTTTGTTCAGTCGTGGGACAGCCATAACGGGCATAATTCAGGTATAAGGTTTGGCTTGGGTTTGCCAGGTATGCCTGCCTACAAAACCTATCCTTTGCATGGAGAATGGTAGCTGATTGCTGGATATCGATCTCACAGTGATTGTGTTTGGAAGTTATGATTTCAGGTTGGGTAGTAAAAAAATAATTTAATGTAGTATATTTATTGCGGCATTGTTTTTGCTGAGTTAAATTCATCTCTTATGAGGATCATTTCCTTGCTTTTATTACTGGTTTTATATCAGGGCGCCCATGCTCAGGATTTTTGCAACCTGCTTAAAAAGGAGGTGTCTCCGGATCATACTATTTATGATTATTCTTCACCTTTCGACCCCAATGAACCACCTGCGGTGCGTGTTTCCAGGAGCTATGGCACCAACCCTGATTATGCTACAGATAATTTTTTTGTTATTTTTCAGATGACAAATCCGTTAGAGTCTATCTATAAGAAAACAGATACAGGAGAGATCGAAAAGGAGGAAGTGAAACTGGTAGTTGAGTTTGAGGATAAATCGAAGTATATAGATGATACTATTAAAATAACACACGATTTTACCAATGACCGTATGAACGCCATCCGTACAGTTTTTTACTCGCTGAATGAAAAATCAATAAAAGAATTTGCAGCAAAAAAAATAACGAAATTCAGTCTTGCAGGCTATGAACAAGCTGTTCCGGCCGATAGCGCCAATGCCATTCAGCATTACGTGCAGTGCCTTAAAGATGTTAAGAAAGATTAGCACTTCCACCCACACGTATCTTCAAGCTAACATGGAACCAATATTTTACTATCTTTGAGTGCCATGGATATTACCCATCTGCTGATATATATATTAGGATGTATTCTGCTTATCGGTTTTTTTGCAGGAACCGAAATTGCTTTTATATCGGCCAATAAGCTGAATATAGAGTTGCGCAAAAAGCAAGGTAAGTTCTCGGGCCAGATACTGGCCCGCTTTATGGATAATCCGTCTGAGTTTATTGGTACCAGCCTGGTTGGGGTTAATGTATTTGTGGTTATATATGGCCTACTTGCATCCACTCTTACCACCGATTTATTGCATCATTATCACATAATTATTACCGGTGAAAAGCCATCTGACCCATGGATGATGCAACCTTTTTATTCCATATCGGAATATACAAAACTGGCAGTCGATACATTTCTTGCTACGCTGGTTATCCTCATTTTTGCTGAGTTCCTTCCAAAAGCAATCTTCAGATCAAAAGCAGAAACCGTACTCACCATATTCAGTGTTCCCATGCTTTTTATGTACTGGATATTTTACCCGGTTGCCAAAATATTTGTATCCATTTCTGAGTTTATTCTCAAGTACCTTTTTAATGTCCGTATCCGGGAGAAGAAACAAATTTTTAACCGGGTAGATCTTGAATTACTGGTAAAGCAGACAATGCATGGACATGAAAATGAAACCAGCGAAGTAAATGCGGAATTATTTGAAAATGCACTGTACCTGGTAAATGTGCGCATCCGTAAGTGCATGGTGCCCCGTAATGAAATTGAAGCAATAGATGCGTCATCTGATCTGGCGCAGACCAGGAAGAAATTTATAGATACAAAATTATCGAAGATCATTGTTTATGAAGAAAACATTGATAATATTATAGGGTATATCCATCACCTGGATCTTAACCGCCGCCCGGCATCACTAAAAGAGATTCTGCATACCATTACCCCTGTGCCCGAAGCTATGAGCGCTGTAGACCTGATGAACAGGTTTACAAAAGAGCGCAAGAGTATTGCATGGGTCATAGATGAATTTGGCGGCACGGCGGGCATTGTTACTATGGAAGATGTGCTGGAAGAGATTTTTGGCGATATCAATGATGAGTATGATGAGCAAGAATTTGTAGAGAAACAACTGTCTGAGAATGAATATATTTTCTCCGGCAGGCTGGAACTGGATTACCTGAATGAAAAATACGGTTTTGTTTTCCCTACCGATGAGTCTGAAACTTTATCGGGCTATATCATTACAGAGCACGATACTATACCCAAAATCAAAGAAAGGATTCTGCTGGGTAAGTATGAATTTGATGTGTTGCTGGTAACAGATACCCGGATAGAAACGGTGAAAATGAAGATATTGAAGTAAGACCCCCGGCCCCTGAAGGGGAGTGCGTTGAACTTAAGAGCTCAGCAAATGGAATGGTATTGGGATTATTCAATTCGATCGAGTGAAATTGTAATTTAATAATTCTGGATTTTGAATTTAAAACACAAAGAAAATGATACAACGCCCGTTTAATCTCAGCAAATGGATAGAGGATAACCGCCATTTATTAAAACCACCGGTAGGTAACCAATGTGTGTATAAAGATGCCGGCGACTTTATAGTAATGATAGTAGGAGGACCGAACAGCCGTAAGGATTTTCATTACAATGAAGGGGAAGAATTGTTTTACCAGCTGGAAGGCGATGTAGTGGTACGGATTCAGGAAGATGGAAAAATAGTGGATATACCTATTAAGCAGGGAGATATGTTTCTGCTGCCGGGGCGCACACCTCATTCACCTCAGAGAGGTGCAAATACTGTAGGGCTGGTGCTTGAAATAAAGCGTAAAACGCAGGAAATGGATGGCTTTATGTGGTTTTGCGAAAACTGCCACGAAAAGCTGTATGAGGAGTTTGCCCATATCAGCGATATTGTGACCCAGTTACCACCGATCATGCAGCGGTTTTATGAGGATGAGCATAAGCGCACCTGCAAAAAATGCGGGGCTGTGATGCAGCCGCCGTGTTAGGGATTGGGGATTTGGGGATTTGGAATTTCATCTTTTCTTCATACCTGGATACTTCATTTTCAAGCCCTTTAGTGTATGCTGAATAGTCCTGGCCACCAGGTATGATTTATACCAGTTCTGGTCGGATGGGATAATATGCCAGGGCGCGGCGTTGCAGTGTTCAAATACATCTTCGTAATATTTCATGTAGGTGTCCCATAGTTTGGATTCTTTGAAATCTTCCGGGCTGTATTTCCACATCTTTTCCGGCTTTCTCAGTCGCTCATCCAGCCGCTCCAGCTGTTCTTTATGCGATACGTGCAGGTAGAATTTCAGGATGTGAGTATCATTATGGTTGATGAGCAGCTGTTCAAAATCATTGATGGCTTTCATTCTTTTTTTTGCAGTTTCATCATCTATCAGCCCATGCACCCTGGTTATCAGTACATCTTCATATTGCGACCGGTTGAAAATCTGGATCATGCCCTTTGCCGGGGCCTGCTTATGAATCCGCCAAAGAAAATCGTGCGACAATTCTTCTTTGGTAGGCTCTTTAAATGAGCTTACATTAACGCCTTGCGGATTCATGCTGGTAAAAACATCGCGGGTCAGGCCATCTTTACCACTGGCGTCCATGCCCTGTATGACTATGAGTAAACTGAATTTACCTTCGGCATAAAGCAGGTTCTGCAGTTCATCCAGATCCTTGAGAATTTTGCCCAGGGCATTTTTTGTTTTTGTTTTATCTACTCCTGCGGGAGCCTTTGTATCAATATCCTTAAGTTTCATACACAAATAAGTAAATGAAATCCTGGCTAAGTGGTTTCAGCCAGGTATTTCTGAATTTTGTTACTTTAAAGGTATTGAATTTATACCGCTCAATAATAGCAGATAACAGAATAGGTTGGTGTAAAGCTTAAATGCGTTCAATCAGCACTGAACTACTGCTTGGATTTCAAAAATTTGTCCAGGTCGTCCTGGTAATTTTTATAGCTGAATTTAGAATCCAGGCTGCCATAAGCATCTTTATCTACAGTAATTGAGTAAGCCCATTCTGCAAACTCCTCTTTGCTGCTTTCAAAGCTCAGCCAGTCCATCATAGTTGACACCTGGCTGGTTGTAATTTGCTCATCCTTCAGCTCCCCTTTCAGAAAAGTAGTTTTCTCGGTATCCGTTTTTTTAGCTGCTACATTCGTTTTCAACTGATCAATTTTAGCATCGGTGAGCGAGCCGGTAACCGGTGGGGCAGGTTGCCTGTAATTATCGTTTCGCTGGTTATTATTATTCTGGTTGTAGCCATTATTCTGATAATTACCATTCTTCTGCCGGCTATTAATTTCCTGGTTATAATTGTTCCTGTTGTTGTCCTGGTTGCCCGGGTTATTCATTCCATTAGAATAAGGTGCTGGTCGGTTGGCGTTGAATGTATTGAAATCCATTTCTGTAATCTCCCTGTTGCGACTGATCGGGTCATAGGACAGTATAGAAACCATTCCTTCCGATGTTCTTACATTCCCCTCATATATTATCTCCTCGCGGCCTCTGCCACGTCTGTTATTCATCAGGCAGTATATCTGCACCCTGTGACGGCCGGGAGGCAGATCGCCAACAGTAACTGATGTGCCCCGCTTATTAAAATAGCGCCCATCCACAGCCACATTAAACGGTGAATTATCGCTCAATCTTACTTTTATTGATGACTGGGCATGCGCATAGTTGATTCCACATACTATAATTATCAAAACGATCACTAAATTTTTCATAAACCTGTTTTTTTATTTTTAATCCTCAATTGTAATGCCAATATAGTTAATAAAAACCAGTATAAAATTTTTTAACAAGGAAGTAACAGGGCGCACAATATGCCTGCCGATACCGCTGCGTTCAGCGATTCAGCCCCTCCCTTACCGGGTATTGTTGCCTTATTTGTAGCCATTTTCAATACAGATTCAGATATTCCTTTCGATTCGTTACCTATTATCAGAACCCCCGCTTCCATTCGTTTCATACCATAAACCGGTTCTCCTCCCAGGGTAGCTGCTATCTTAGGTAATGATATAGACTGTAAAAATGGCACGAGGTTTGATTCGTAAACAGAAACCCTTAAATGGCTGCCCATTGCACTCTGAACAACTTTGGGATTATATTGATCAACACAACCAGGGGAACAAATAACATTGCTTATGCCAAACCAGTCTGCTATGCGAATGATAGTGCCCAGGTTTCCGGGGTCCTGTATATCATCGAGCGCTATATACCATTCATTGCGGACGGGTATTGCTGTTGATTCCGGTATAGGGATTACCAGCAATACCTGGTTAGGTGTTTGTAAAGTAGTTAATGTTGCCAGTTCCGATTCCTTTACCTCAAAGTATTTGGCCTCCGGATGTTTTGCCAGCAGATTTGAATGCAAGGATATCCACTCAGTGGTACCTATAACCATTTATATAGCCTTATTTGATAATAGCCATTCTGTGGCCAGCTTTTCACCTGATGCTTTAAATGCTTTAGCCTCATTTCGGATTTTTCGCTCTGTTAACGACTTAATATACTTAATTTGCGCCTTGGTCAACATACTGCAAAACTAGACTAATTGTAGTAACCTGATAAATGAATTATAAATTATTGCATAATGCTAAATCTGTTATAATCATCCTCTTTTTGGGGATATTGCTGCTGGCTGAAAGTTGTAATACATTCAGGCATTTAAGCAATGACCAATTCCTTTTGAGGAAGAATACAGTTATTTTCAATACCAAAAGCAAAATAACCGGCAAGGGAGAAATAAAAGATAATCTCAACAAATTAATTGCACAGAAACCAAATTCCAGGTTTCTGCGTGTGCCGGTAAAGTTATTATTGTTCAACAGGCATTATTACAGATTGCATAACCGGGCTATTGATTCTTTACCGGCATCAGTAGAACGCCCGGTCATTTTTGATACCTCATTGGTAATGCGCTCAGTCAGGAATATGAAAGATTACCTCTACACACAGGGGTTTTTCTATGCAAAAATCAATGAAAAACTGAAAATAAAGCACAGGAAGGAATATGTAACTTACAACATAACCGCGGGTAAAAATTACAAAATCAACAAGGTTAATTACTTTATAGGAGACAGTGTTATTGCTAACCTTGTAAGGGACCATGAAGAAGAATCAATTCTGCAGCCTGGCCTGGATTTTAAATACAATATGATGGTTGATGAAAGAAGCCGCATAACCGCTCTGCTGAGAAATAATGGATACTATAAATTTACCCAGGAAAATATAAATTTCTACAATGGAATTGATACCATTGACAAGTCTCAATTTCAAAATGCCGAAAGCCCGTTTAAGGGTATTGTAAATTACGAATCAGAGCATAAAAACGGACATCAGCAATCAACTGTTGACCTGGATATGTATATACAGATTGTTGATGATTCTGAAGCCTTTAAAAAGTTCAGAATTGGCTCGGTCTGCATTTATCCCGATTTTAAATCGCTTGCCGACCTGACAGATTCTGCAATGAATAAGGATACAATCGGGTCTGTATGTTTCAGGTATCACAACAAATTCGTTCATAATCATGTGCTTTATGACCATATATATCTTGATCCCGGCAATGTTTATTCGCAGGCCGATTATGATAAAACTATATCTAAACTGACGGAATTAGGCATTTTCCAATACCCCAAAATAATACCTTATGAAAACAGGTCAGGTCAGGACTCAATTGATTACGATATATTTCTGAGCAAAAGCAAAAAACATGACTTAAGTACAAACTATGAATTATCAACCGGTTCTACTTATTCCCTGGGCAATTCATTAAGTTTTAATTTCAGGGACAGGAATTTATTGAAAGGGGCTAACCTGCTGACAATTAGTGTGAATGGCGGTCTGGAAACCTCTTACAATGATAATACCGGCAAAAACATTTTTGAGCATTTCAGTCTTATTACCAAGTATTATGGCGTAAATGCAAGCATTGATTTTCCGAAATTCCTGGCCCCGGTTGCATCCACTTTATTCGACAATAGCAGCTTACCGCATACTATTATAGAAGGTGGTGAAAATGTGATGGACCGCGTTGGCCTTTTTACCCTGCTGAATACAAGCGCTAAATTTACTTATAGCTGGCACCAGTCACAAAACATTATCTGGACGTTTTCACCTGCCTTTGTGAACATAATTCATGTTCCGGTTGAAACGCCTTATTTTATTGATTCTTTTCTGGATAAAAATATCTATTTAAAAAACAGCTATAAGGAAAATTTTATTGAAGGGGAGAATATTTCTTTTACGTTTGATAATATGATTAAAAAGCGCAACAGAAATTATTCATTTATCAAGCTGTCAATAGAAGAAGCTGGTGGAATTCTTGGGGGGCTTAATCAGTTAGGTGCGGCGCTGAATGACCTTTATAAGATACAATATGCCCAGTATACCAAATTTGATTTTGATGCCCGGCATTATTTTACTTTTGGCCATGATATGGTGGCTATGCGTTTTTATGGCGGAGTAGGCATACCCTATGGCCAGTCGGATGCTTTACCTTATATCAAGCAATATTTTGCCGGAGGGCCTTACAGCTTAAGAGGATGGAGGATACGAACACTTGGGCCGGGAAGTTATTTTGACAACAACCCTAATTCAAGCCAGGTAGATCTTACCGGCGATATAAAGCTGGAGTATAATGCTGAATACCGTTTCCCCATTGCTCCGCTTTACGGAGATGCTATAAAGATGAACGGCGCTTTCTTTATGGATGCCGGTAATATCTGGCTGGCACGGTCTGACCCCAATAACCCCGGTGGGAATTTTACATTCAATACGCTTGGGCAGGATATTGCCGCAGATATAGGGGTTGGTACCCGGTTCGACATTGAATCTTTTCTTACACTTCGTGTAGATGTGGCCATGCCGGTTAAGAAGCCCTATATTCTAACCAATAGTGGCTGGGTATTCGACCAGATCTCACCTAACGACCCAACCTGGCGCGCTAACAATATCATTTTCAATATTTCAATTGGCTATCCGTTCTGATTTTAGCAGGGGAAAGTATGCAGTATTATCTTCTCAGTTTATTTTACAATGACCAGTTTTAATCCCTTGCCCAGAAAGGCAGTACTGTCGGGCATAGGTACATTTGATTTTCCCTGAAAACGAACCACCATTACATTATCTATAAAAACAGTATCTCCGGCTTTTGTACGGTCATAAATGGAGGCAGAAATTATTGATCTCAGCGTATCTCCGTTACAATGTTCGGTCAGGTATTCAGGTGTTACCATCAGGTTGCCTACTTCATCTTCATAAAGATTCCTTTCCACATAAGTAAAATCAAAACTTACCACTTTGTACTTTTTACCTGTTGAATCGTGCGAAGTCAGCCCTTGTTTTAATAAATTATCCAGATCGCCTTTAGTGATATTACCATAGCTATATTCAGAATGCCCCAGATATACATTGGGCCTGAATATTTTTTTAGCAGGTTTTTGTTCAGAGCTTGCCTTAGCTTGTTGGGCTGCAAGGTTTAAAACCGGTATTGTAAAAATAGCAAGCAATAAATATGGAATAATCCTGTTCATACCAACCAAAAATAAAAAAATAATTCTATTACGCCTATTTTTAAACAGATTAGTATCCCCATAGCCGGCTTATCGGGGGATAAAAAAACCTTTTTACCTGAACTTATGTATAAATCAGGCCCGATAAATTGTTTGCCAATTGCTAACCCCCTATATTAGCGTTTCAATTTTACCACAGCTCATGAATTCAGCAGCACTTGATTATATCCCTCAGCGCGCCCCCTTCTTTTTGATAGATGATGTGATATATGCCGAAGGCGATATTACTCGTACAACTCTTGCCATTAAGGAGGATAATCTTTTTATAGTTGACGGCCACTTTACCGAGCCCGGATTAATTGAAAATATGGCACAGACAGCAGGTGCCGGCACAGGCTACAGGGCTATTAAAGGAAATAAACCCAAACCAATGGGGTATATAGCTGCGCTCAAAAACATCAACATATATTCTCTGCCGGCCCTTGGTGATACTATAACAACTGAAGCTGTTTTTTTGCAGGCTTTACTTAACTTTCACCTGGTAAAAGGAAAGGTTATGGTGGGCGACCAAGAAATTGCCAACTGTGAGTTTAAAATTTTCGTTACTCCAGATCCGCAGTTGAATAAAGCATAACAGGCTGCCGGATAAGCTTCTATTTTAATATCGATGTAAGGCTATAGTGATTTACCAGTTATGGTGGTTGATGAGCGCATCAATCTGCCCTGGTCCATTTAGTGGTTCTTCCAAACAGTGAAAAGCCCACATAACCCCTTACATCAAGCTTGTTGCCGTTGATTGTCATTTTGCAACTGTAGGTTTTGCCATTTTTGGGGTCATAAATCTTGCCGTCCTGGTAGCCATGTTCGCCATCCTTCACAAATCCAGTCAAAACCACCAACCCTAATTCCGGTTCATTTCTTCTTTTTTCATCCGGGTTGTTGATATCTGTTTTGGGTTTTCCGTCACGATCGGGCTCTTTGAGCCATATAATTTTACCATAAAATTTATTATCCGTGCCTTTATAAACCTGAATTTTACCGGTTTTTTCTTCATTGTACCATATGTGTTCAATCTGGTCGGCCTGAGCCCAGGAAGAGAAGCGTGAGCCAAGGAGTGTAAGCAGCAATAAAATTATCCTGAAAGATTTGTTGATTGCCATACTGTCTTTTTTAAATAAATATAGCAAAAACCTTGCCAATAGCAAAAATATTAAGGAAACAAAGAGGGTTTCGGTATTATGAAAATAACAGGCACAGACAGTTAGATCAAACCATAAAACAGAATCATAGCCACACCAATGCCGAAAAATTTTATACTGAAATCTATAAGTTAGTTAGCATCTTTAAGAGAGCTCACCCCTGATACAGACTGCGTTATTGCCGGATGGCCTTTATACTTTATTTTACTGGCACCACTTACTTCTGCATCCAATTTCTGAGTTGCAGTAACTTCGCCGTTTCCAGCGCCCGATACAGAAATCTTAGTTGCCAGGGTTTGCAGCGGGAATGCCTTCACATTACTTGCGCCGCTTACTTCATAGCTGGCATTTTTTACCGAACCACCATTAACCGTTATATTGCCTGCACCCGAAATATCAACAGATAAATCATCCACATTTGCACTGTCCATTTTAACCGAACTTGCGCCTGAAACATCAATTTTAAATTCCTTGCCGGTCAGATTTCCGTGAATATCGGCATTGGCTGCGCCTGTCATAGTTAAAAGTGTAATAGCAGGCATGGTAATTGTCAGGGTCAATCCGTTATAATCTACAGCCCATGTACCATCCAGATCATTGTATACTTTGAGCTCATTATTTTCCACCTTTGTTTTAATATGCCCGATTATATTTTCATAGCCAGCAATCACTATTCCTGGTTGGGCTCCCTCCTTCATATTGATGATCACTTTTGTGCTTATATCTACATCCACTGCATTGAACGGGGCTACTGCGGGAGTTATTTCCCCCTTAGCGCCTTCTCCTCTTAATACATTGACTTTGCATGCTGAAGCTAAAAAAGCAACCAGCATAAGGAACAGTAATGAGCATACAAGTTTTTTCATTGGAACTAAAATTCAGGTTTTAATAAAAAATCAAACACCGCTTTTATTGTTTTTCCACCAGATCAATCCCACTGTACCCATAAGTACTAAAGGAAGAAAAGCCAGGTAAATAATACCCCCGTTCAAACCTTTGGCGCTTTTATCATCGAGCCCCTGGGCTGTTTTAGTACAAACACTACAACCCTGCCCGAATGAATGAGCTGTAATCAAAACACAAAAGAGAGCCAGTAACACTGATCGTTTCATAAATTAAAATTACTGCTAAGTAAGCACATAGCCAAAAGTGTATTTTTATTGAAAAACATAGCAAAGCGCTTAGTTCGAATATGGATATAAAACAGTTCTTAATTTCCCTCTTCCTCCTCCATAGCTACAGGTGGCAGCACTGAGCCATAGGGTGGCCCCACAACAATCACAATCTCTCCTTTTGGCGGGTGCGCCTCATAATAAACAGCAAGTGCGTTTAGTGAATTGATATTGGTTTCTTCAAAGAATTTTGTGAGCTCGCGGCAAACAGCGGCCTGCCTTTCGGGGCCCAGGTAAGTAGCCAGTTCCTTCAATGTTTTTACCAGGCGGTGGGGAGATTCATACAGTATTATGGTGTGTTCCTCAAGAGCCAGTTTTTTCATCATGGTCTGCCGGCCTTTTTTTATCGGCAAAAAGCCTTCGAAAACGAAACTGCTGGCCGGGAGTCCGGAGTTGATTAATGCCGGTACAAAAGCAGTGGCACCGGGCAGGCATTCTACTTTTATTTTATTGCGGTTACATTCCCTTACCAGCAGAAAGCCGGGATCTGATATGCCCGGAGTGCCGGCATCGGTGATGAGGGCAAATGTCTTGCCAGCAGCCAGCTGCTCTATAAGGTGGGGTAGTATCTTATGTTCATTATGCTGGTGGTAGGGCGTAAGGGGTTTATGAACCTGGTAATGATTCAGCAAAACCTGGCTGGTACGGGTGTCTTCACAGAGGATCACATCGGCCTGTTTCAGTATTTCAACAGCGCGATAAGTAATATCTCCCAGGTTGCCGATAGGCGATGGAACTAAGTAGAGCAAATTTTTAGTCTTAAGTCTTTAGTCGTTAGTCTGAAGTTATTTTCCGATAGTCGAGGGCAAACTGAAATGAGTGCATCGACAGCCGGAAATAGAAAGGGCATCGTTCCTAAGCTTCAGTGATTGTGAAATCAAACGATTCCATTACCTGGTTGGCGAGCAGTTTTTTGCAGGCTTCTCGCACATGGGCATCCGCATCGGCTTTATCAGCAGCATCTACATGCAAAGTTATATGTTTGCCTATGCGCACATCATGCAGCATGGTCAGGCCCAGGTTATGAAGGCTGTTGTTTACCGCTTTACCCTGTGGGTCCAGCAGTTCTTTAAGGGGCATTATATTAATGTGTGCTGTGTATTTCATTTTTTAAAAAGTCTAAAGTAGTTAGTCTAAAGTATTAAGTCTGAAGTATTAAGTTAAAAATCAGTTCGTCGTTATCTCATCCGGTTGCCTGTAGATGAAGGATATCAGCACATACAGTATAAAGCCGAATGTAATACTGGCCAACCCCAAAAACGGGAAAGACCCTGCTGCAAGCAATACCAAAATCAGATGAGGCCATGCATAAGCCAGGTTCCATTTAGCTGGCACCATTTTGAAAAATTTCACTTTCGACACCATCAGCCAGCAAAGTATAGCGATAATCAGGTAGATGGACCAGATATTCTGCAGCACCGCACTTGCCAGGTGTTCGCTGGAGGCGGGAGAAAACCATTGCAATAATGGCAGGGAGGCAACAAAAATACCGGTTGCAGGCACAGGCATACCTATGAAATAGGCCTTTTGGCTGGTAGCAGTAATATTGTATTTAGCAAGGCGCAGTGCAGCAAAGCACGCTACCAGAAAAGCAGGTACCATTGCCAGCATATTGACATCGAAAACATTTTTTTCACTCATTTTGGCATCCCAAAGGAATTTGAAAAGGATCATGGAAGGAGCAACGCCAAATGAAACCACATCGGCCAGCGAATCGAGATCTTTGCCTATAGGAGAGAAAACTTTCAGTGCCCTTGCCACCAGGCCATCCAGCAGGTCGCAGACGGCGGCAATTCCTATGAAAAAACTTGCCATAAACATCTGCTGACTTCCGTAAACCCATTGCCATGTAGGTACCCCGCCATGTTCACCCAGGCTCATGCTGGTATAAGGCTGCGCGTTC
>Ga0364887_10611_pt1 | contig 15606 bp, 6 predicted proteins | sample ExccelJu500001D4_4_FD_206924 | JGI IMG/M metagenome (GOLD analysis project Ga0364887, IMG submission 206924) | Enriched cells from Trout Bog Lake Hypolimnion, Wisconsin, USA - BchlTB.July23.5000.01.D4 | ecosystem: Environmental > Aquatic > Freshwater > Lake > Hypolimnion/Profundal zone | place...
ATTTCATTAGAAATGGGAATGTCGGCCTCTTTGCTACAGCCAGCACCAAGTAGAAAAATGACATTATTTTCTTTGAGTTCCATATATTAATTATAAAAACCACGGTAAGTTATTGGAAAAATGAGTTTTATCAAAATCTTCAAAATGCGAAAATGCAGACGTGTAATCCGCAACTATTTTTGCATAGTAAATTGAGATAGGTGTTTGTTTTGCGTTAAAGCCTCTCCAATTTGCCCCTGACAGATTGATAGCATCTTGTAAATACTCCAGTTGTTTATCGTGAATTACGTTTTCTGAACTCAGAAACTTAATGTGTATTGGGTTACCAACTTTTTGAAAAATATTTTCTTTTCCCTGCACTAGACCGTCAAACCAAACCAAATATTCGTTGGGAGCAAGTTTGACATAGGTACTCTCGTAAGGGACGTATGTATTGTGATTGCTGAAACCAAAAAATTTATTGTGAAGATTAATTTTTAGAACGCTAAATTCAACATCTGCAATACTCTTTAATGCAGTTTGAATAGACGATATAGCATCTTTAGTAACGGATTCGGAAATATGCAGGGCGCATTTTTTGTAATGGCTGAATTCTGGTGTTTTAAATAAACTAATGAGGTTTGCAGTCAAATTCTCCAAATACTTTTCCTTAGTTGTTTCTTCTGCCAGAATATCTAATTTCTTATATACGCCTGTTGAGTCCAGGCAGACAGAATATGCAAAATATTTTTTTATCGTCTTATCAGGCATACGCTCATAAGCTGACCCAATTCCCAATATCAAACACTCGTTTTGAGATGGTTTTAGTTTCCAAGGAGTACCTCCTAATTTTGAAAAAATTTGCAGTCCAATATTTGACGTACTCCACTTTAATGAATTGGCATTGTTAGTCTTCTCATCACTAACAACCTGAACAGGAATGTCTTCTTTTGTCAGGTAATACTTAAAGATATAATAGGGCGAATTGTAAGGTAAAACACCTTCAAATCTATCGGGTTCAAGAAAAACCGTAATGATCTTATATCCGTTATTGCTGTCACGATAAGCAATTACTTCATCCTTAGCCTTTATAACATCCTCTCGGCTATAACTTGCTAATGGAATTTTATGAACATTCTCAACAGAAAATGGCAAATTGAAAAAATTCTGCATTCCGCTGAACGTCCCCGGATTGGTTTTTCCTGCGAGGCTAAAAAATAAATTGTTGGCAAACGATTTATATTTGTCCTCAAAAACGAAAACATACTTAACCTTCTCAATTATCTCCTTATACGCACCAAACCTCCTAATACCATTGAACTGATTCAGATCGGTTTGCTCATTTTTAAACCGAAAGACCTTCTTTTCCAGCAAATCGGACTTAATATGAAAAAGCTTTTCCGATATATTCAAATTACTGTTCCCGATTTCAAAGGTCTTTAACTCTTGGAAGATACCTTGAATGAAAAATTTTATTTTATGGTAAATGTCAGAATAGTAATTTTTATTTGAGAGGCCATTACTTCCCAAGGCTAAACTGAGTTTTAATATTTCTTTATCTAACTTTTCTCCTTCGTTTGCCCTGAAAGAAAAATCAATTAAATACCCAAATCTATTCTCCTGCTTTAAATAATAAGAACTAAGATTTATCTTCTCTTTTCCTCTAGCATGGGTCTTTATTGTAAAATCAATATATCGGTCATAAAATTTCTTACCCAATGAGTGTTCAACGCCTTGCCTCTTTATTTTCTCTACAAGTTTATGATGTATAAGCTTTAACGTAAGGTCTATATTGGTTTGGCAATTGCATTCAAACGCTACAAAATTATCAGTGGGTTCAAAAGCTACACAATAGTTTTGGTAATCTGCATCACCTAGCACTTCTGGTAAGCGATATTTATAAACACTTTCACTCAACTCTGACTCCACATAATCTTTCCTATACACAGTATATGAAAACGCTGTTGGTGTTAATTCTAGGAAGTTAATTTGCATTTTTTGGTCATTCATATTCATTCAAATTTATGCTTTCATTCAACTTAAGGCAATAATTCTAAAATTCATCCTTACCAAACAGGTAGGTCGTCCTTAGCTTCATCTTTAGGAAAATCCACGCCAGTTAATTTCTTTCCTAAGTAAGAAGAAATAGCGGCAGAAACTTCAACTACTAATTCAGCTTCTAAGTAATCGGGATTTTGCCCCTCCCTTAAATGCCTTCCTTGTTCAGAAGTAAAACCCCATATTTTTGTTATAGCCTGATCAAGAGGGGATGGAACAATATTTCCTGCCTTCTTCATTAAATCACCAAGGGTAGCCTTTTTATCTCCGGTGGCCTCTCTACAAACACATTCAAGGCACGCCAGTGAATGCTGAATGGCCCCGGTTATATCTGGTTTAGGTCTCCTAGATAAATCAGCAATTGCTTCTCTTATTTCTGTTTTTGCAGTTTGCAATTTCGCTTCATCTAAAACACTCTCGACTTTTTTAACTGAAGTTTCAAAAGTTTCATCACCTCTTGTTTCAATTACTCCATTTTCAAGCTTCCAGCCGATACCATTAGTTTTAAAATAGTCATTTACTTCGCTTTGAAAATGTTCTCTGTTTTGCTGTTCTAATCTTTGACTTAATACTTCAATAATATCATAAACATAAAACCACTCACATCTACTAATCAGATCCAAAACTTCTCCTTCAATATTTGGACGTTCTGACCAGTTATTCCTATCCGGTGCCACTTTTAATACTCTGCAAACAATATCCCGCAAGTAAGAAGGTTGATAACCTAAGTCATATACTGTCATTACAAGAAACTCTCTCAATGCAACTGGCGCATCTTCTCTGATTGTTATTTCTTTTTCCTGTACAACACGACCAATTCGTTTTGAAAATAATGCCATAATATTATTATTTGAACCTTACTAAAATTATCAATTACGTGCCAGTATTTATTTTCTCCCAAGCCTCTAGCACCAACCGCTTTGTTCTGAACTCCTTCAAATTCCTCATTTCCCTATCCTTCAAAACTCTGAAAGTCTCCCCTGGAAAATCTGCGCCAAAAACATCTTGAGGGTCTAAGATGTAACGGAGTTCTTCCGTTGTAAGGCCGTATAGTTTTGCGTAGATCGCATCCAATTCTGCCTTTAGAACTGCTCTACGGTCTTCATCCCATTTGAAAGGTGGTAATGGACATCCGCCTGCATCAATTTCACACCATTCAGGCGGTGTAAACTCGTGGCCGCCCGTAATAGCTTTATTATCATCCCACTGCTTTTGTATAGCTCCTTTTAAATTTTCGTCCGCTTCTTTCCAAACATCATCTGCAAAGGCTTTAATATCCCAAGATGCATATGACAGTTCAATTACTTTCTTCGCAATATTAATGAGAGTGCTGGGTGAACTTTTTTTTATGTTGGGAAAAGGACATTGAAACAGAACACCATGAGTAATATTGTTGCTATTCAGTTTGCATCTTAATATATAGTCGAACGTCAATGAATTTATACATCCAAGCAAATATGTGATGCTATCAGTCTCAATTTCTCCTAAGCTATGACTGTATGCCCATTTAGGCATAATAGATGCAATCATTGTTCTTGAATTCGAAGCACCAGTAACGGCTTTATAAACTAAAAGATAATTTTTAATTCTTGAATAAGGTCTAGTTTCATTCTCTGACACCCAATAATGAGGTTCAATTGAGTATGTTGATTCCACAAGATTCTCAATCGTTGAATCCACCGATTGACCTTTCCGTTTTGCATTATTTTCGTTTAACTCTATCGAACTAGCCCTATGGTTATAAGCATCAATCATTTTTCCTTCGTATAAAGGATAATATTTCTCCAAATTATTTATATAAATATTGGATTTGTGTACGCAGTCACTGTTCTCTAAAAAATCTTTTGTTCTAAATAAACTAGAATCATTTGACATGTGAAACATTGATTTAAACTCAAAATCAATTGCCGACTTATTTGAATCCGCATGCCACAAAATTGGGTTATTAGAATATATTTTTGCATTCACCTTTGCATCTGTACTTGTCCTAAATATTTGACATGTTTTTGAATTTGGCGATAATTTTTCAATCTCCTCTCGTGTTAGCTTAAATACTTTATTTGAATCTTTTAATTGATCAGTATTAGTAACAAAAAAAGCAAAACTGGCTCGACCATTTCTTTTATTAGCTCCATTAAAGGTGAGTAAGCAAAACTTGTATTGAGGATGTACGTTCTGAAAAAATTTCCCATCTCCATAACTATTTTGAAAATCAAATAAACTTACTAGTCTTTCATTTTTAATGATTTCATAGAAAAATAATTTGTTGGTGTCGTCTGTAGCTATGCCAGTAGGAACTATGAATCCTGAAGACCCAATATCATTAATATTGTTTAAATATAATTCCGAAAAAACCGAGTATGTATTTATATCGCCAGATGCTGTTAGTCTATACCTCTCGGAAAATTTAATAAATTTTGCAATTGATTCTGATTCATGCAGTGCAGAAATAAAATCATTATACAGTTCGCTACCCTTATTCTTTATTTCTTCCAATAATTTTTTTCGTGTTGACGCATTCTGCGCATTTGAAATATTCAGCTCTTTATTTGCAAAAAACTCTTGTTGTTCAAGTCTGATTTTTTCCCAGGGTGGATTACCTAACATTACATCAAATCCACCCTGTTCAAAAACATCTGGAAATTCCAAAGGCCAGTGAAAAAATTTATTCTCTTCTGCGAGCGCATTTGCTTTGCCAATCATTGGGCCATATGCGGCGGATGGGTTCTGTAGGAAACTTAGGAGCCTTTCACTATTCGGTGCCGCTTGTTTACTTTCTTCTGTATAAGTATAAAAAAACGCAGTAGTCCATAGGTTACAGGCTCTCCAATCTTTAAACCACTTGGCATTATTGCGTAACTCTGCAAATTTGTTCTTGGCTTTTTTCACAGCCAAAACATCGTCCTGCTTTATGTTTTCCACTTCATTAAAATCATCAGAGAACCCATGTGTATCTGCTGAAATTGACGGCTGGTTAAAAAGACTCGATTGTTTAGTTTTATTAAAAGATACATTAGCCTTTTTCAATTCTTTACAAACTTCTTTATCATCCCCTGTAACAGGGTTAAAGGCTTCATCTGGTATGCCCTTCGTAAGTACATTAAGGTCTGTTACGCCAACAAGGCTGTTGCCATTTCTAATCTTGTGGTCAAGGAAGCTAAGTGGCTTGCCACTATTATGGCTTTCGAGCCATAAGGCTAATTTACATAGTTCTACTGCATCTGGATTCATATCCACACCATAAATGCAGTGTTGTATCACTTCTCGCAAGCAGGAACGGAAAACAGACGGTGGTGGGTTTTCCTCGCCGCTCTGCACCCTAGCCAAATACCACCCTATGGTACGGGCTGCTGCCAATAGCATATGACCGCTACCTGCGGCGGCATCGCACACCTTCAATTTTAGGAGTGCCTTTTCCTGTGCAGCTTTATCCCTAGAGTGTTGTTTTAATCTATCTTCTATAACTGGTATCAAGGCAGATTTTATCAACTCATTTACTAAGTCTGGACGGGTGTAATAAGAACCTGTTGTTTTTCGGTCTGTTCCTTCATGGAAAGTGAAATTGATATTTGCAGGGTTAAGTGTTTCTATATTTTCAATAACGGGGTGTAACTCAAGCAAACCTTCATATACTGAACCAAGTTCTTCTACATCCAATGAGCGGTAGTTGATGGGTACTAAGTTTTTTTGAGCATCTGTAAACTCATTCAGGTTGCGGATGCATTCAAGTAACAATTGATTACTGATCAGGCAGTTTTTTAAATCACGTATGGCACTTTCACTGAAAAGATCGCCTGCAAGTGGGTGAATACCCATTGTAATACCCTTGCCCCCCTCTTCAAACAATTGGAAGGTTTGTATTAAACCCTGCCACAGGTCATTAAATCCGGCTTCATACAGGTATCGGTTCTGACTTAACTTGCGCAACCTGGCAATGCTATAAAATTGCAGGTAAATACGTTTTTTGCGAAGCGCATCTTCACTGCGGTCTTCAGTATCATAAACTAAATCACGCTCTTCCGTTACCATTAAAAACAAAAAGCGGTAAATCAAGCGAAGCAACTGGCGATAAAAATCTTTCGCAGAAATTTGATTAGCTATAAGTTTTTCTCTCAATGCTGCATTTTGTTCATGTTGAAGAAATCCCTTCCCCAATGCAACAAGCGATTCCTTAACAGCAAGGCTTAATCCATCACGTATGCGGTTGCCTGTTTCAATACTTTCCTGATAATATTTTTCAAGCAAGCATTGTTCCACCTCTTGCTTATTCCTTGGGAATCGGCTGGCGTGCAAGAAGCGGTATAGCAAAGTGAATTCACTGTATTTATCTTCATCCAAAAGCCTTTTTAAATCAAACTCAACATAAGTAAGCTTAACCAACCTGCCGCTATCTCTTATTAATCGAAGGTAAAGGCCGTTTGTAGCTATACCATAAAGGTGTTCGGTAACATTCAGGTATTCCTGCATTGTCCCATGAGGTGAAAACCTTGTTGTGCCACCACTTGTTTTAACATCAAGCGTATTTTTTTCAGGATGGTTTGGTTCGTTAAAACCGACAATGTGAACAGGTAAGCCGTCCAAGTTCTCAGCCGTGTGGCTAATAGCGTAATGGTGGTGGTTATCTCCTTCTAATGCCGTCTTCTGCCGGGAAAGTTCAAAGCCCAGGGCGCTCAAAAAACTTTCCATCCATTTACGACTTAGTGTAGTGCCGTAGGGATCACTTGGAGGTAGTTTTTGGCTGCGCTCATTATAATGTTTCCAATCAAGTTTTATCCTGCTCCAAGCATATTCCACTTCGCTCCGCAGGTTTGTGCCGGGATCAAACCCAAAATCAATAGGCTTTTGTCCCTGAGCATCGGCACTCTCAATTTTCTTAAGAATTTCTTCTGAAATCAAGTTGCCTTGTATGTTAATGCAGGTGTAAGTCATTTTCTATCTACTTAATTTCGGGTAACAAAATATAAATACCCAAAACATCCATAGGAAGTATAGGTTCTACCACTTTAAATTTATTGCCACTTACTAATTTCTTAAACCTCGTGTGTGCCCCTACCAAGTGATTGGCTCTTTCAATTGCCATAGGATCTGACCATCCGCGAAATGCAATAGAATCTTTTATCCATTTCAATTCGTCCTGCAGCCAATAATCTTGTTCCGCAACTTCAATATTTTGAGTGGCTTTTACCGTTAATAGTAGTTTTTTAGCATCTTCAAAGGGTATGAATTGCTGCTGTTCAACACTTCCCGTAAATCCCCAAAGCCACATTTCTTCCGCTACTATTTGTTTGTTAGAAGGTTGTTCGGCTATTACATTACGCACTCGCAATTGCAAAAGAACAGTTTTCGAAGTAACCGAATTTGTTCTTAGAACTGCCGCTCTCGAAGCATGATTGCCAATTGTTTGCAGCGCATTATTTAATATTGTCTGTGAAAGATGTTCCACAAACGGATGGTTACGCCCAATGTATTTAAAATTGCCAGGAGTGGGAGATTTGAACGAAATGAGTAATTCAGGTTTATTGGTCAAAAGGTCTCTTAGCCTTTCCGGTATATTTAAAGTGAATACTTTATAGCCATCTTTATAGTCATCAACCTGAACGTTCATAAATCTTAGCGACTCTACAACAAATTGCTCTACTGCTCTTACATCACCAATCGCCTCATCTACCTCTTTTAGGTCACTTTCAATTTCATTTGCTTTAATTGTGTTCTGGGCAAAAATGCTTCTTGAAGCTTTTTCCCTCTGTTCCGCTTCTTCAAAGGCTTTCGCAACTTTGTTCTTTTGCTCTGTTATGCTAGGGTCTTCAAATAAAGTTAATTGGGGTGACTTAGTAATTTTTACATCAGGCTTCAATAATACCGCGTTCATAACAGCGTCCATAACCGAAGAGCTGTTTTCTGGGAATGGAACAGAAATCCCTATCGATTTTCTTATTTCCCGCGCTTTGCGGAGCAATACCTCCAGCACAACGCCGTCAATTGGGTTATTGCTGCCATAAAGCAATGTAATTTCAACCGTTGGCGATTCTTGCCCGAAACGGTCAATGCGTCCTTCCCTTTGTTCTAGTCGGTTTGGATTCCAAGGCAAATCATAATGCAGTAGGGTATTGAAACCTTCCTGTAAGTTGATACCCTCACTTAAACAATCAGTGGCAATCAATAAACGCCGTTCTGATTTATTCATCTGAGAAATTTTGTCTCTTCTCAACTCGTCATTCAATTCGCTGGTGATTACTTCAACGTGTAAGTTTTTGTATTTCTTGCCAGCGAAATATTCCTTGCATATCTCACCTAAATAGTTTGCGGTATGTATATACCTGCAAAACACAATTGGGTTGGCACCGCTTTCATACCAGGTTTTAATTTTTGCTACAGCTTCCCTTGCTTTATGGTCTTTTTCAATACCATACAGTTCCTTCATCCGGGTAGAGAATGCGATAAGCTTTTTAGATTCATATTCTGATATGTCATTTGTCTTACCTACAACAGAAGTTGGCAAGTTGTCGTCTATAGAGAAATCGTTGTCTAAAACGGTCTCTGCTTCGTTTATTTCATCTTCAACAATACTATCATCATCAATTTCCTCGTGCTCAGTCAGCTTCTTTTTCTGAGCCTTTTTAAGCAACATAGATGCTCCGGAAGCAGGGCTACTCATAACACCCCTTAGAAGAGCCAAAGCATCCCAATAATTGAATCGTTTTTTCCTTTGATCGCTACTTCCATCCTTAATAAAATCTCTAGCATAATTAAGTATTTCATCAAACAATTGTGCATATTCTTTGCCATAGGCAAATGCTAAATCATCTGATTTCCTTTCCGGGAATTTGGTCTCTTCATCCAGCCATTTCAAAACATCAGCCCTTCTACGCTGAATAAAATGTTTAGAAATTCGTTTTCGTTCATCCTCTGTCGAATGTGAAATGTCTATTTGAGCGAATTCAGGGTTAAGTAACCCCAAAAGTGATTGGAATTCTTTTTGCTTCCCACTGTGTGGTGTAGCCGTAAGCATTATCAGATTTTGCCCTGGCTTGGCCGCAATATCAGCCAACAAACTGTGCCTAAGCTGCTGAGAGGTACTAGCGCCTTCAGGCTTCGCGCAAGTATGCGCCTCATCAACTATTATTAATTCCGGGCAATGATTGATAAACGTTTGTCGTTTATTTCCTGATTTGATGTAATCAATGGAAACTATCTGGAAAGGGAAAGCCCTGAAAATATTTTCATGCGCCCGTATTTGCCTTTCGAGTAAAGAAGCAGTGCCGGAGCGAATAATAACGGCCTCGATTCCGAACTTGTTTTTTAGTTCGTCTTGCCATTGATCGCATAAATGAGGCAAGCAAACTATAGCGAAGTGTTTGATTTCCTTTCTTTCGTACAACTCTTTTGCTATCAGCAATGCCTCAATCGTTTTACCTACACCCACATCATCCGCTACAAGCAGGCGAACCATATCCTGCTTTAATGCCATAACCATAGGCACCATTTGATATGACCGGGGTCTGAAAGAAAGCTTGCCCAAACAACGGAAGGGGCCTGCGGCATTTCTGAAAGAAAGCCGGGCTGCATTGTATAGCAGTTTCGCGGAATTAAAATCGCCTAAATCATGGGTGTCAGGTTTATTAAAATCATATGAATCCAGTTTGTCTGATGGGTTGGCTAACGGCTTATAAATCCCGGTGATTTCATCATCAGAACCACCCAAAGGTTTCATTAATAACAAATCTTCGTCCTCTGATGGCAAAACCATCCACGCCCTGTTACGCAAGGTTACTAAACTACCGGGCTTAAAATCGTAACTCATACTTTTTTCACTTAACTGCTTTGAAAATGTCAGGACGCTTTGAAACAAACTCGTCCAATGGTTGTTTATAATGCCAAAATATTACCTGGTATCCAGCATCCTTTAATGCCTGACGCTTTTCAGAATCATCTTCCTGAACTTGGCTTTCATCATGAGGAGTGCCGTCACAGAAAACACAAATGTTCGGTTTGTATAAGAAATCTGGTCGAACATACATGTTGGCTATTATAGGCTGGGCTTCATCAGGCAATCTAATTCCTTTTTCATACAAGTATTTTAAAAACTTTTCCTCAGTGCTGCTATTGTGATCTCTCGCAGCCTGCATCGCATGATAATGCTCGTCATAGCTGTTGAATGATTTTGAAGTAAGCACTTCAACAGTTGAATCCTTTAGCATTCGCAAAGCTTCACGGATATGGTTCCTATTAATTATTTGATGGTGTATTTGATTATAGTAACTTAACAGGTCGTCATAAGTAGCAGGCAACAACTCTTCCTCAGGAACTTCGGCTCCATCTTTCATAAAACAGAAGTTAAAAGCCTCGTTCATCACAGATTTGTAAACAATCGGATTGTCCACAATTTGAGATAAAATACCCAAACTACCTTCGGCTGCTTCATAAATGAGAATGTTGGGTGTATCTCCTTCGCCCATAATTGTTGCACCTATCTCGCTCGATTCAACCTGAAAGTGGTTTTCGATTGCTCGCTTAAGTGCGTACATTAATGTTATTACTCCATCATTGTTACCTTTTAGAGCTAAGGTTTTAATAGGCTGGATGTACAGAGCATTTGCGGTGGTGGTAGTGAATAGCTTTATCCGCTTAATGTCATCTGATTTCCCTTCTGCATTTTCCTGTGTTCTGCTTTGCCAATAGCCATTTTTAAGGTTTAAAGCATAGCCATTTTCAGGTGAACTTTTCCATTTGAAATTTATATGAACAAGTCTTGCAGCAGGTATAGAATGTATGTGCAAAAGTTTTTCATCTGCAAGTTTTACCTGCGCCTCACCAATTGTATCAAACCCTCCCTCTACAGAGAAGTAAGTACGGGTATCATAGCCCTTTCTTGTGCGCTCTTCTTCCTGACAGGTAATTCGCTGCAATTCAAAGGCTTTCGTTTCAGCCATTTCAACAAGGTCATTATGGATATACTTATCCATACCTGAACCTAATTCAAGATTTACCAAAGGGTCAACATTATAATTGTATTGATCCTTCATCAAAATATAACCAGTGTGTGGGCTTATTTTGGCTCGTTCAAGCTTTGCCTCTGTTTCTGTTAGTATTATTCTGTCGATACGGTATTTTGAACCATCGTGATAAACAACATTTCGGGGGCCAAATTCGCCTAAGGCGATAAACCTTGGCCTTGAAACAAATTCTCCTGAACCATCGTTATTTTCAAGGAATGAACGAATAGGCAGTCTGGTAAAATTATAGCCCGGTAAAAAGCCTTCTGATGCTAAGTAACGGTAGGGGTAAAATTCAGATTGGCTATTGCTTGAATTGGAGTTTGAATCTTTCGTATAATTTTGTAGCAATTCCAACTGTCTTTCAGCCTGTTTTCTCGAATTCCTAGCCTCTCGTATTTTATCATGATTTTCGGCGTAAATTCTATTCTCAATTATCGAGTTCGCGGCTCGGAATTGTATAATGGCATTCTTATATAATACTCTCCATCGGTTGAGAGACTTATCAAATTCAGGCAAGAAATTTTCAATTGACCTTTTGATCCAATCATCGTTCAGCCAAGTAGGTTTTCTTGCAGGAGAGTCGCTCTTGAAGTAATTATCAGAGATCACTTTTTTGAACAACGTTAAAATATCTGCTTTATTCACATCGGTGAGTTCCAATGCATTTACTACCTCAGTCTTTAACGGTAGATTTTCAAAATCATCTTTGTTTATTATCTCATCTAGTGAGTTTTTTAGCCCTTCCAACGAACGCATCGTCATTATTGTAGCGTGTAGATGGCTTTTCAATAATTCCTCGTTTAACAAATCCATTCTCGGTGCGGACACAGTACCTGCAACCATCTTTTCAGGGTTCTTAAAATAGAAACGGTCATGCGCACTATAATTTGAACAATAGACCATCACTAATGCAGCTTGCCCACTTCTTCCAGCGCGGCCACTCCTTTGAGCGTAGTTTGACGGAGAAGGGGGAACATTTCTCATATGGACAATTGACAAGTCTGAAATATCAATGCCCAATTCCATTGTTGGGGAACAAAATAAGGAACTAATTTTCCCTTCTCTAAATTCTTTTTCTCTGTCTTTTCTTTTTTGAGAATTGATCTGCCCTGTGTGCTCTCGCCCTTCAATTGGCTTTAGTGCTAAAAAGTCAATCTGATAGAATCTTTTAAAATACTCATTAACCTTTGGTTGCAATGGTTTGTAGCTTCGGTTTTTCACCAAATCTGGTGCGATGGTTTGGCCATCACCTTTTTGCCAAATAATATTATCGACTTTTAATTGGTAAATAGACACTTGCTCACCAGAGTCTGCTTTGGCAGGCTTTAATGTTAGCCAGCCAGCCTCTTTTAAGAAATTTAACAGGCGATATGCAAATTCGTTATAAACATCCTTTCCTCTTAGATCAATTCCGTAGCCATTGGCCACCTTTTTTATATAACGGCCAAATACACTTTGGTAACCCGCACTTTCAGTGAAAATATTTGAAGATGTTCTAGCTAGTTTCTCTACTCTAATGTAAGTAGGGTATTCAATTTTATCAGAATCATCGAGCGTCCAAGGGGACTTTAGCTTCTCCTTAATCTTTTTTGAATTCTGATTAATTAGCGCTGGTTCTAGCATTGAGAAACTTAGAGCGTATGACTTCCTGAAAAAATCAAAAATTTGATAAAGGAATTCTATCCTTTTTTCAGGTTCCATCAGTGCAAACAAATCAAAACTCTGCCACAAAGAGGCATCTTTAGCAGCGCTATCAACGAAGTTATAGTCAATCTTTAATAGCGCACATTGTTCCAGATTGGGTAATACAACTCTCCAGCTCCTTCTTAGGTCATGAAGTAACTTGTAGATAACAAAGTCTTTGAAAGCGTCTTCATTTTCTTTTTTGGGGCCAGGGAAAAGTGCCGGATTTTTAGCGTACTGTTCCTGGGGTATATTTAAACACTCGAATATTCTATCTGAAATAGTAGCATAATCTAGTTTTTCATACGTCTGCAATGCCTTGGCAATTGCCGCTCTTAATTGTCCTACTTTAACAAAGTCATTGAAATGCCCTGATTGCAAGGATGCATCTTGCCTATTGTCAGTAAAGCTTAATAATTTTTGTTTCTCTTTCGATTCGCCAAATTCTTGAAGCTGAGTTATCGTTTCAAAAGATAAAACTGTGGTAGCTGTACTTCGCCCCTCGCCACCTAATTTCATCAATTTTGTCCACTCAGCCGTTTTTTGGTCGAAGAGGTGTCCTGAAGTTGGGTCAAACATAAGAGGAGACGGAATATACCAACCTTCAAACTCCTTTTTGTCATCGTAAGAAAAGCTACCCTTTTTATCGAAAAATATTTTGCGGGGAATTCGGTTCCTTTTATCTGTTTTTAACGTTCTGGTTCCGTCCCTTCGTGGAGGATTAAACCACGCTTCTGGGAAGTCTTCAACATCTCTCTGCTCGTTCCAAATTTGCTCTTCGTCTTCGTCGTGTTGAATAAAAACATACCCTGACGAAGTAACGTCTCCTTCATCACCATCTTCGTCATCAACTATGTCATAGAATTCTCTTGGAAAAAGCTTGCCTTTAGACTCATTAATATTTACGCAATAAAATTCATGTCCAGAAGTACGGCTAAAAACCAATGGGAAAATAAAAGTCTCGTTATTCTCCGCATATAAACCTGCATCCAAAAACAAATCCCTATTATCCTGCTCTCCCAAAGTGGCATAGACCGAACCTGTTTGCGCTATAAATTGATGAATCCGATAGGGTAAATAGTTCTTGCTTTTTGCTTCACTAGAATTCAGCATATTCGCCCATGCCAGCAACGCGAGAATATGCCTCTCACAATCAGGATAACTTTTTGAACTGTAATCAGAGAGTTGCTTGCAGATACCGTTCAGGGTAATAGGCTTTCTCCTTATTAAAACACCCTCTTTCCGTTCAAGTGCTATATTTTCTTCAAGCCAATTTGCGGTAGGGTGGCTTTCAAAATCACTGAATGTCAAATTGGGTTCTATCTGTTTGTCAATTGCTTCCGCAACTAAAGCACCAGATGTATTTATGTTCTTACCAATACTACGGATTAGATACTCATTGATTACCTGAGTGGCATTTAGGTTAGTGCCAAAAATCAGCGAACCAACTTTTGCAACCGCATCTTTTTGCTCCAAGATACCTGCCGTTTCTGAAGAGATCATGGTGGCTGAAGTTCCGATACAAGTAATGGTATTTTTTGAACTTGCTTTTATACGCCGAATTAAAATTGAAACATCTGATCCTTGTCTACCACGATAAGTATGCAGTTCATCAAAAACCAAATACCTGATATTGTCTAAAATATTGTTTCTTATTTCTACATCTCTTCCGCCTCTTGTCATGATTAATTCTAACATCATGTAGTTAGTAAGGAGAATATGAGGCGGATTTTTTCTCATATTTTCTCTAGTCTCTTCATCTTCCTGGCCTGTAAACTGCCCGAATGTTATCGGGAACGGCTTGTTGAATTGTTTCTCGTAATCAGTTTTGTAATCCTCTATAGCTTTAAATTGCGAATTAATTAAAGCGTTCATTGGGTAAACAATTACAGACTGAGTCTTATTTTTAACTAGATCGCCAGAGTTTAAAATGTGATTGAAAATTGTTGCTATATAAGTTAGCGATTTACCCGACCCAGTTCCTGAAGTAACAATAAACTCCTCGCCCTTTGAGCCTAGTATTATTGCCTCTTCCTGATGTTTATACAGGCTTATTTTGGAAAAAATATTTCCTAACTCTGGGTTTAAATACCCATCCTTAACTAAATCACTTAGTAGCCGACCTTTCTCAAACGTAGGATTGAACTGAACTAAGGGTTCAGGCCATAATTTTTTGCCGTGAATCTCATCATCAACGAATTTGCCTATTTTAGGGTCTTTTATATTTAGAAAGCTTTGGATGTAGCTTTTGTAATTTTGAATCAGCTTATTATGAAAATCAAGTATGTTCATTGAGATATAATTAAGTATAAACTGCCTTTAAAGTATAGCAGTCATTAGATAAAGTAAATTAGTTAATGTACTTTAATATCTATTTACCCCTTGCTTTTAGGATATTTTTTTCCTTAGCAGGTGTATTATTTCGAGCCACCCCCTTCACGCGTTGGCGTATTTTTTCCAAATCGTGCTCTTGCTTTCCAGAAACAAAACCTCTGAAATACTCGTTGTGGTCGTTTTTGTTTGCGACAATTTTCTTAGCAAGATCAGGCTCATGAGTTGCTATCAGGTAGCCGTGATTAAAACCCTTTATATATTTTTGCTCCGGAGTATCCATGATTAAAAAGTTTCGTTAGTATGCTTTCCTAAATATTCATTAATCGAACCAGCATCATATAAAATGATTTTCTTCTCCGGTTGCGTAAACCGGATTTTACCTTCATCTCTAAGCTTTTGGAGAGTTGTTTTACTGGTTATACGCAAGATACGCATAGCTTCTTCACCGGAAATCCACTTGTCAGATTTTACACTGGTTTTTTCCTTGATGCGGTCTATAACCCGCTCAATCATTGCGTAAAAAGCTTCATCCTGTAGGCAAATCACTTCCATAAAA
>Ga0364887_10612_pt1 | contig 15581 bp, 11 predicted proteins | sample ExccelJu500001D4_4_FD_206924 | JGI IMG/M metagenome (GOLD analysis project Ga0364887, IMG submission 206924) | Enriched cells from Trout Bog Lake Hypolimnion, Wisconsin, USA - BchlTB.July23.5000.01.D4 | ecosystem: Environmental > Aquatic > Freshwater > Lake > Hypolimnion/Profundal zone | place...
CGAATGTGATACGATTGATGCTGTTAACACCGTTTCCTTTTTTAAGGAGGTAGAGAAAAGGTTCGGTGACAAGAGGTGTATCCATCTTTTTGTAGACAATGCTCGTTATTATCGTTCCAAGTTAGTAATGGCGTACGTCGAAACATCAAAAATAGAGTTGCACTTCCTACCACCATACGCCCCCAATTTGAACCCAATAGAAAGACTTTGGAAATTCTTAAAGAAAATAGTCATTAAAAACAACTATACCACAGATACAAATGTATTTAAGCAAAATATAAAAGACTTTTTTGACAATATAGAACAATACAAACAAAAACTTGAGTCACTAATCAATACCAAATTTCATATCATAAAACAACCCTCAATTTTGTTGCAAACCTGATTGGGGTGAGTATATATAAGCATAACGAGATTAACTTAAAAGATAGATTGCTTAAAATTGGTGATGTATTGGAAGTAAAAGTAAAAAACATATTCCCTGAAAATGGACAGGTTAATTTGATAATTAACACAAGCAAAGAAGAAACAGATAGATTAACTTCCAAAAGTTTTAGCTTCAATAAAGAACATTTTGGAAAAAGTGTTGTGGAAAAAAGAAAGAAACTTTAATTGAGAGAACGCACGGTATTGTAGTTAATAGCTTAGCAAATACATTAAAAGAACTAAACTATCATATTGGTAACGACAGCAATAGAGATTTATTAATACATAATGGTAACGAAGAAATAAAAAGCATCTTTGAAATAAAAACAAGTGCATCAACTCAAAGTATTTACACAGCAGTAGGACAACTATTGATTTATAGTATATCAATTACGACAATAAAGAGCTTATTTATTGTCTTACCAGATTTGCTAAAACCTAAAATAAAAGATAAACTCGAAGAATTAAACATAAAACCAATTTATTATTCTTGGCATAATGATGAACCTAAATTTCACAATTTGCACCTTATGAAAAAATATTTTGTATGAACTTGGACTTAATATACCGCTAACAAAAGTGTTTAGGAAAGTGCTTGCACCTAACTTTATGAGGGACAATCGAACAAGAATTCAGCAATTGTCCATCGACGGAACAAACATGTTGTAAGGGGTCTATTATTCTTAAATATATATTTAAGCTTTTGCCGAGCTTCACCAAAAACCTCAACTTGGTGAAGGTGAATTTGAAGGTGCTGTCCAGAAGATCCCATGAGAACCTTATCTTCATCTATCTAATCAATAACGCCGTCCTTTTTTGCGAAACGGGTTTGTGAGTCATGGAGTCAATTTAGCTCAGCATCCACGTATAAGTACCTGCTTGTTGCCCCTTGCGGTTGATGGTGCTTATGTATTTAATGGGGGCAATTAAATATTTCTCCTTTAACAAATATTTTTTAAAATTAGTGTAAGGCAACGTACATTGCTGCGTAATAATGATTGTAGTATTAAAATGAAATGTTTTAATTTAATTAGTTACTAACTTTAAACAAACAAAAATGAAAAGATTATTTCTTTTAAGTGCAATCAGTTTTCTTTGGGTAGCAACATTTGCCCAAGCCGACAAAACAAAACAACGTCAAGCGAACTTCAACGTGGCTAGTAAACAACTAGGCATCAAGGGCTACGACCCCGTAGCCTACTTTGCCGAAGGAAAAGCAAAGGAAGGAAAGGAATCTTTTAGTGCCAGCTATCAAGGCATCAACTATTACTTTGTAAGTGCTGCCAACAGAGATTTGTTTAAAGCAAACCCTGCCAAATACGAACCCCAATACGGCGGCTGGTGTGCCTACGCAATGGGAAACGATGGCAGCAAGGTAGAAGTTGACCCAGAAACATTCAAGATAGTAAATGGCAAGCTGTATCTTTTCTACAACAAGTTCTTCAACAACACCAAAAAGAGTTGGGACAAAGACGAAACAAGGCTAATGAAAAACGCCGACGCTAACTGGGCAAAGACTTTTAAATAAGCAGTTATAAGTTGTAGGTTATAAGTTATAAGTTAATGACCTACACATTCTTATAACATACTTCGTATAACTTAAAACTTACAGCTTATTACTTACAACTAAAAAAAGACAATGAAAACAACAAACATTTTACTTTGGATTAGCCGCATAGTTGCCGCTATCATCATGTTACAAACACTGTTCTTTAAGTTTACGGCTGCGCCTGAGTCGGTTTATATATTCGACAAGGTAGGGCTGGGTGCGCCTGGCAGAATTGGTTCGGGCGTTGCAGAATTAATAGCTTCATTGCTAATCCTTTTCCCGAAAACATCCGTATATGGTGCAATACTTGCCGTTGGTGTAATGGCAGGGGCAATAGCATCGCATTTGTTTATCTTGGGCATCGAAGTAATGGGCGACCACGGACAGCTTTTCATCTATGCGCTATTGGTAACCATCGCATCGCTTTACATAATTTGGGATAGCAGGTTTAAATTGCTCTCATTAATCAAGAAACAATAAAACTTTCTACGTATGACAACCACCGTGATACAAGAACTAATCGACTTTTTGTGTATTGTTGAAGCCGAACATTATACGCGCCCATCGGATATATTGAATAGGGCAACCATCGGGCAACACGTGCGCCACTCGATAGAAATGTACCAATGCCTTTTGGCAGGATACAACGAAGGAACAGTGGATTATGCCAAAAGAAAAAGGGATATTGTGATTGAAAGTTCTTCGGACTATGCCATCGAATGCTTGCAAAGCATATTGGCAGGTGTAGAGAAAAATGATAAAAAGATAGCACTCCTTAACAATGAAGAAAGCTTTGCTACAAGTTACAATCGCGAGCTATTTTATTGCGATGAACACACTATACACCACCTAGCTTTGATAAGGGTAGGCATCAATGAAATTGGTGGTTATCAATTGAATGAATCTTTTGGCATTGCACCTTCCACCATCAAATACAGACAGTCATGTGCACAGTAAGTTTTGTTCCCGTGGGCAATAAAACAATCATCACCAGCAATCGGGACGAGAAGATTGTACGACCCGCTGCACTTCTTCCACAAAAGATAGAAACAAGCAACGGGTTGTTGTATTATCCCGTGGATGCAAAGGCAGGCGGCACTTGGTTTATTGCAAATGATAGGGGAGACGTGGGTGTTTTGCTCAATGGGGCTTACGAAAAGCATGTTCCTAAAGAAAGCTACAGGCAAAGTAGAGGTAGTATTCTGCCAGCGTTGTTCACTGCCGACAATCCTTTAGAGGCTTTGGATGATTTTAATTTTGAAGGGATAGAAAACTGTACGTTGGTATTGTTTGTGGATGGAGAATTGAATGAATGTATCTGGGATGGAACGAATGCCACGCTTACAAAGCTCAATGAAACACAACGGTATATTTGGTCGTCAGTTACATTGTACAATAAGGAGATGATTGCTGCCAGAAGGCAATGGTTTAAGGAGTTCATTACGGAAAATCCCAATCCTACGCAAGAAGAAATGATACATTTTCATACAAATACGGGCAAAGGCAATGACTTATTCGGTTTAAAGATGAATAGGGATAATGCCATGCTCACCGTAAGTATCACTTCGATTGCTGTTGATGAAGAAGCCTCTCAGCTACAATACATAGATTGTTTGCATGATAAAAATACGTTCCATACAATAGAAAATAAAGTAACCAGTAAACAATATGAATAGAGCCATCAAGCGTTTCAGCCTTCATCCTTTTGTTATCCGCTTGTTTCATTGGGAATACTGGCCTTTTGATGTTGTTTATGCGCCCATGTACCTGGTTTATTTGTGGTTTGGCATCAGGGCGCGTTCCTTTTTCTTCTTCGCAGCAGCTAATCCTACCATTAAGAACGGAGGCTTTTTGATGGAAACTAAGAGTGCCATCGACCCATTGATACCAGAACCGTACAAACCAACCACCATCTACTTCGAGAACGGAACGGACTTTTCAATAGTACTCAAATCAGTTAAGGAAAAGAAAATGACGTTCCCTTGTATCGTAAAGCCCGACAATGGTTCCCGTGGAAGGGGGGTAAGAAAAGTATATAATGAACAAGAGCTAAAGGAGGTGTTAACTATTTATCCCGTTCCTTATCTGATACAAAACTTTATTCCCTATCCAAAAGAGATCGGTATCTTTTATGTTCGGATGCCCAATGAACCCAATGGCAAAATATTAAGTATTGTTGGGAAAGAGTTTGTGCAAGTAACTGGTGATGGCAAGCATACTATCTACGAACTGCTACAACAGAACGGCCGCTACGTGTTGCAACTTCCCGTATTGAAAAAATTGATAGCAGATAGGCTCGAAATCATATTGCCCGCAGGGGAAAAAGAGATATTGCTTCCGTATGGAAGTCATTCAAGGGGCTGTTTGTTTGTGGATGATAGCCATAAAATAGATGACCGCCTGACAAAAGTGATGGATAATATCTGTACCAAAATCAATGGTTTCTACTATGGTCGCTTGGACATACGCTACAACACTTGGGAGGAATTAGTAGAAGGAAAGAACTTTTGCATCATAGAAATAAACGGTGCCGGATCTGATCCAACGCACATGTACGACCCGAAACATTCTATATTCTTTGCCTGGAAAGAGATAATCAGACATTGGAAAATGATGTATAAGATATCAGTCCTCAATCGCAAAAACGGACATCCATATTTAACGGTAAAAGAAGGCTTGCAGATGTTTAAAGACAATGCAGCTTATGATAAAACGTTGAATGCCTTTTTGGTGTAAGCAAGATGATGATGATAGATTTTAGTTATTAGATAGTAGATGTTTGTGCTGGGTGTTTCTTTCTTATGAACAATCCAGTAACTATTATCTACTATCTAATAACTAATATCTACTAACTGCTTTCTAACGCTTCTTTTATCCTTTCCTTCACTTCTTCGGATAGTTTTTCTTCTGTGTGGGTATGTTTTGTATGCTTTATGATGAAACCAGTCTGTTGTTCGAACCTTCTGCAAAGGGAGCAGATTGACAAGTGCATCCGAAGCGTAATCCTATCAAACAAATTTATCCTTCCCTGTTCTTTTTTCGAAACAAGGTAAGTAGCCTTCTTACAACTTATATTTAATAAACTCATTGCGCTTCCTTTAACTGTTAACCCAATTTAGCTCGATACATTTTCTCAATTGCAGCTTCGCCCTATGGATTATCACCCAATAGTTGGACGATGAAATGTTAAGAACCTTACAAATTTCTTCGGCACTTAAGTCTTCCATATATTTCATCACAAAAACATTGCGCTGCATATCCTGCAATTTCATTTTGCAATACTCCAATATGCTATAAAACTCCTTTGTTTCTACTGGCTGTTGATAGTTGATGCCCCATTCGTTTGGCTGGTCTTCCTTTGTCCAGTGTTCTACTTCGTCAAAGAAATGACTGGTAGTATCTGCCTCAGCATATTGAATAGGAGAGGAGCTTTTCTTGCGGTAATGGTCTATTATTTTGTTCTTACAGATAGCAAAGAGCCAAGTCTTTTCCGAGGCATCCGATTTATAGGTTTCCCTCCCTTTCCATGCACTAAGGAAAGTATCTTGCACAATGTCTTCCGCCAATCCCTTGTCCGAAACCCTTTGCACGGTGTAGTTATAGAGTAAATCTCCATATTTTTCTATCCATTCTTCTGCTTGCAACGAAGACCTCATAATTGTTTAAGATTAATTTAATGGGCGAAAATTAGGGAATAAAAGTAAGAAGATAATGAAAGATTAATCAGCTACGAGTAAAGGAATTGAAGAAACAGAAGAATATTAGTTCGATACCGATAGGCTTGTTTGATAAATCAAGCGATTATCATGTTCATTAAAGATAGCAATTGAGTAAATACCCTTTGCCAACAACTGGTTTATATTTATTAAGTGATTCCCACTTCCGCCAGCGTGGTTAATGGTCTGTTCATCCACTTTTTCTCCTAAGATATTGTAAATCCTAATGATAAATTTTCCTTCGATTACATTGCTAAACTGCACATTCAAAGTCTTCCCTGTAAGTGGATTGGGGAAAATTGAGCATTGAGAATTGATGGTTGATAATTTAACCGAAACTACATTGCTATTGTTATAGCTACCATTATTTCCTACGGAAACGATGCGGTAGAACAAGGTATTTGCATTGGAAGGGATGTTTTTATCTTCAGCCGAATAATAATTTGTCCCAGTTGCTTTAGTATTTGCAATGGAAAAAAAATGGCCGCCATCATTGCTGCGCTCAATTGTGTATGATGCAATGGCTGATTCATTGGCAACGCTCCATTTAATGACTACCCCATCACTATTTTGTATAGCAGCCATGTTGGTAAAGCTTACTGGCAATAAATTATTTGCTTCGCCTAATAGAATAGTAAAGCGGCTGTTACCATAACTGCCAGAATCACTCGTTATGGTGAAAGTATAGGATTGATTGTTCCGTATGTTTTGACTAATACCTGAATATCTGTCGATGAGGGTGATTGTTTTGGAAGAATCTATGCCATCAAACCCACTAAATAACAATCGAAAAGCACCTGTTGATACACTACTTACCCCCAATTGTATAGTATCCGTACTAATACTGTCAGGATAGGTGGCAATTGCCAAACGCTCTTCTCCTTTCAAAGATACCAGCACTTGGTCTCCACTATTAAAGGAAGTGGCATCCCAATTAGGGTTGTAAACGGTTGACCCATTATCATTAAACCGCACAACTACCTCATCTAGCAAAGTGCTATCGGTGGTGCTTTGCAATCCAACCCTGATGAGTTTATTATTACCAATGCCAAAATACTGTGTATTGGGAATCGTTCCATTTGTCTTATGGCTTTCCTGAAAAGTAACGCTGCCACTTGTATTCGCTTGAACAAAAAATGCTTGTCCACTTGCTATATAATTGCCATTTATATTGTCGTAACCACTTGCGCCATTGGCAATTGTACCATTAGAATAGGTGGTGTAGTTGCCATTACCGTATGGACTATACGTCCACATGTTATTATAGATATTGCTGTTACTAGATTTAAAAGCAGAAAAGCTAAGTTGGCTTGGATAAGGATTTGCGAGCAATGTGTAAGGATGAACAGACGGATTATTCAATGCCACCGATAGGTTACCAGTCGTTATAGCCCCCGTGGCACTCAATGTTACAGCTTCGGGTGCGGTAGGTGTTGCAGTTTCTAACTGATTGGCACAAGTTACATCACCACTATTCCGATTTCCCCTGATGTTCATGCAATAACCAGTGCCGGGTGAAAGGTTTGTGTAATCAGTACTTGCGACACTTACATATCTGCTACCATTTACCTTGGTAGCATTATAAATGAACATGCTAGGGGTATTGGTTTGAGTCACATCAAAGCCATTGCTGTTGTAGCTACTTCCTGTTGCGCCATCGCCCAATGCCGTATTGCCACAAGGAGTACCGCCAGTTCCTGCGCCGGAAATGTAAATCTGTTGTTGCCACGAATTACGTATAGATTCAGTAACGGGACTGCCAATGAAACTAAACTTTCTTGCCGATTTTGCTGGGATATATCGCTGCACTGTAACATTGCCCGAGATGCTTCCTAGCACCTGATCAATCCTTGCTGTGCCACTACTGTTGGATATCAAAGTAAGATAGCCACCCGTAGAGAAAGTACCCAACGTTGGAGTCAAAGTACCCGTAATATTTAAGGTTCCACCAAGTGTTACGCCAGCACTATTATCAATAATCAGGTTCTGGATGGTATTAGCGGAGAAAACATTGGCAGGAATATATTGAGCAGTGCTTCCATCAAAACCAATAGTCCCACTGGTGGAAGTCAACGTGCCACTATTGCTGATAGCACCATAAATCTGCAAGGTATCATCGTTGGTAAACGAAGCCCCAGATGCAATTATTAAATTGTTTAGCGAAGCCGTGGAGGTAATAGTAGGATAATTTGGTTTTCCCGTCTGAATCAAGACATCGCTTGTGGAAGTAGGCACGGTATTGTCGTACCAATTTCCAGTAGCACTCCAAGCATTATTCACCGCCCCTGTCCACGTACTGCCAAACTCGTTTGCCCCAATATCTGTATTGCCGTTAGGCACAGGATTATCCCAAAAGTCAGCAGTGGGTGCAGTAGAAATGGTTGTACCTGTGTTGATGCAAGGAGAATTATAGGCTAATTTATATCCACTTAAAGTACTTATTCCACTTGTACCACTACCTGCACTTACCAGATTAGGATTGGAAGTAAGGGCATTTGCATCAGTGGGATGCGAGCCGCCAAATGGCTCATAATAGTCATTATAACCAAATGTATTGCCTGTACTGCTACCTAAAGAATAAGTAGGACTGGATTGATTGATGTAAAATATGTTGTTGTAATAAGTAGTTGTGGCAGGATAAACGCCCCCTCCCCAAGGATGATGGTTTACAAAGGCATTAAAGTCCGTACTGGAATAGATAGTGTTGTTATAAAATAAGGTATTGGTCGTTTGTCCCACCACATTGAAAACATATCCAAGGTTGCCACTGTTGTGATGCCCATCATTCTGGCTGATGTTGTACCTGAAAACACAACTATCATCAAAATAGGCTGGCGAACCACCGTTCTGACAAACAACTACTGCAAAGCCACCATCATTATCGTGGGAATAATTGTATTGAAAGACACTTCGCCTACATTCATAGTCGCCATCAAAGCCACTTGCATCGGCATCACCGGTGTTATAAACTGTGTACGAAATTTCGTTGTATTGCACCAATGCATCGTTGCAATCAAATACAAACAAGGCATTGCCAGTGTACCTCTTGGCGCATTTATACAATACATTATTCTCAATCAAGGGCGATTGCGCCACTCTTATAATCATTCCATTGCCACCAGAACTATCAATTTGATTGTTATTGACAATGATGTTTGTGGAAGGAGTCCATGGGGTGCTGCTGTAGCCTGCACTAATGGAGCGATAAGTCCAGTTTGATTGATTGGATATGCCAATATCATCCACATTATATACTTTACAGTTTTCAATAACCAAACTATCGAATAGGGTAGGGGTGGTTGTACCATCAATAAAACAATAGATGCCACCAGATGCCTCAGTAGAATTGTAACTACCCAAAACGTTGTAAACTGTCAGATTATTAAGGGTTATACTACTTACTGTACCGTAATCTTTCGCATAAACATACACGCCAATTACTTGAGTGGTGTCGGTTTCGGAAGCCGCATAATTGTTTGTAACCGCCAGATTGGATATAGTTATATACTGTTGGTTATCCAAATAGACTGCGCTTAGGTTGTGCAGCCCATTACCATCCCCGTTGATGGTTGGGGCAGTTCCAGTGCCATAGCTAGAAACTACAATCCTATTGCCCACACTACCCGAACCCAGAGGATGGAGTGTTGTGCCAGACCAAGTATCGCCACATTTTAATAAGATTGAATCGCCGGGGTAAAAAGTATTGCTGTTGATTTTCGTGATGGTTTTCCAAGGAGCAGACTGACTCATTCCTGTATTGGCATCATCGCCAGCAATTGAATCAATGTAATAATTGGTGGGGGTATGCGTGGCAGTACAAGTGGTGCCCGCATAGCCAGAGTAGTTAAATGCCTTATCAACCGTATAGATTCTGTAATAATAAGTTGAGTTGATGGTAAGGCTATAATTATCTGTAAAAGAAGTGTTCTTACCGGTATAAACGACTGTTCCGATGTTTGTGTTCGTGATTGAATTGCCCGCCGCATAGATTGCATTCTGCAAAGGATTATCCGACGAACCGGGATTGGTAGTATATCTCACAACCACATAGCCACCATTGTCTGTGCCCGAAGATGGTGCTGTCCAACTGACATTGATTCCCGAAGGAAAACTAGCTGAACTGCTAACTCCTGTTACCGATGATGGCGGGGTAACATCAGGCGCACCAGTTGTTTGGTTGTCTGCTGGGTAAATAACAAAGTTGTCTATATCAATTAGGGTAGCAGTGCCAATGGTGGGGGTTTTTATGTTGATGCCCGCAGTGCCAGTAGTGGTTTGTGTGGTAGAATTGGTGGTTACATTACCCGTAAACAACGTCCAGTTGCTTGGGGTAGCCAAAGAAATGTTTGTAGTGATGCTGTTGGCACTTGTGCCATCGGCACTGATAAAAATGTAAGAGGATGTACTGGGTGTGGCGGCATTGGCAGTATTTGCCCGATAATAAAACTGCACCACATATTTGGTGCTGGCACTAAAAGTAGTATTGGTCACTTCATTGCTGTTGATGGTGGTGGACGAGTTGGTGGTTGCAGCACTTGTTTTGCCAACGGTTACATAATTGGACCCACCATATCCGCCGGATGTACTGATTAATCTTTCCTGACCATTGCCACTTAATACATAAGACCACGCCGAGGAACTGATGGAAGAGGAGAGATTGCCATTTGTTTGGTTTTCGAATCCACCATCCATGTTGGTGTAATATCCTACCTGTTGTTGGGCAAAAGAAGCAATTGGGGCAATGCAAATCAGCAAGAATAAGAAGGTATATCTAAAGTAAAAATACGGATTATCTAAAATAGTATTGCTGTTTCCCATATAGCGTATTGTACTTATAAAGGCGAGCATGTTTAGCTTGATATAAACGATTGCAAACCTTTTGGATATAAACCCAGAAAAAAACTTCTATGCCCCATTCGAAAGAGTTATATCAGTATGACAACTTTATTCCAATTTGCCCTTAGTCTATCGTTGTGTAATGTAAGTGTAACAAAAAACCCAGAAGCAATTTCTGGGTTTACAATCTGTGCGGCAAAGGAGATTCGAACTCCCACGCCCGGTAAAAGGCGCTACCACCTCAAAGTAGTGCGTCTACCAATTTCGCCATCGCCGCAACTGAAGTGAGCGCAAATGTAATGGATAAAATTTAGTTGTTAATGGAGGTGTACACAAACTGGCCGAATCAAGATTTATAAGATTTTAGGATGGATGGGATTTGGGAAGTGGGTTAAATCCTTTTTAATCAAATAAATCTCATTAATCTTAGCTAAGACAACACACTGGAAGGGTCAAACGGATAACGATTAACGTGCAATCCACCGCAAATTACCCCAATTGTTTCTTTGTCTTAATCAAAAGCGACTATAATCACGTCTTTCACATCATTAATTCGGTCTGTTTTGTCGTCCGTAGGATCGGGGTATAAAAATTTTTCGCTTTGTGAGTATACGAATCGAGGCACCCCGCCCCGCCAAGTTTCTTGTCTGTACTAAACTCATAAATCGATAAACTTTTGCACCTGATAATAGTAATCTTGTAAGTAAATCAATTTTACATTGTAGAATTTACCATCCTAGGCATAAAAATCAATTTAACATTGCAGTATTTTTCGTTAATAACAAACTCCGCTCTTCTTATTAAGCGAAAAATTTTTATGCACCCATACGATCGTGCGGACGACGGAAAGAGCAATTTTTGTGGTATAGTCAGCGATTTTTACAATAAAATATTGGCTGCTTATTTTGCTTCGTGGGTAGGGAAGATGCAAAAGGACAAGCGGAATGATAGTTACTTATTTGTTAATCATAAGTTTTTCGGTCAAAACGGTTCCAGCATCTTTTATAGCAACAATGTAAACCCCTGGTGCCATTCGTTGCATCTTACTGTTGCTACTGTTGAAGGTTATTGACGAAGTAATAGCCGTTGACTGGTAATAAACTGACCCTTTTGCATCAGTTATGGTGATAATGCTTCCTGTATTCAATCCGCTGATGGTAAATGAACCCGTGGCATTAACGGGATTTGGATATACACGTATATGTTGTTTATTTTCTGGAGCAATAGATATTACTTGCGAATAATCAAGTATACAATTGCTTTCAATTGCTTTGATGCGATAATAAGAGGTCGTTGTAGTGTGTTCTTGTGTTTGCCATTGGTAGTTTTCAAGTGAACCGTTTTCATTATTTCTTTTTTGGGTAGTGGTAACAACACTATAATTAGTTCCATCTATTGATTTCTCTACTTGATAATATTCGGCACTGCTTGGTGCACTTACTTGCCAAAATAATGTGGTTACGTTGTTTTTATTGTTTCCTGTAATACTAATAAACTTTACGGGCAAAGCGGTATCTGTAGTTGCCAACCATATAGTTGAGTTCATAAATAGGTAGCGATGGTTGTTGCCAACTGTTGGTTCGTTTGCATAGCTAACGTATAAAGATGAGTAGCCCTTGGAGCCTGTGCCATCATCGCACGGGGAACTATCACCAGTGGCAACTATTTTTCCCTTTCCATATTTTGCATAAGCAAACATGACCCCATTAATAATGCTGGTAGATTCGTTAGCAAAAGCCACCCCTTTTACGGTGGGGTTGGCAATAGTATCCAACAAAATTGATGTGCCATCCGAATATTTCATTTCAGTTGCAGTACCACAAGGGCCTTTTGAAATAGGGTTTGTCTCTTTTGTGAAATTGTTTGTAGTCTCAGAGAAATCTGCAGGAAAAGTCTTCACATTAGGGTTTGTATTAAAAAAGTTGATGCCAAATGGATTGTTCGCAACGCCATTGTTTGTAAAGAAATCGTCCCAGATAGTGGGGGAATCACTGCCATCATTATTCCTATCCGAGCCTGAGTGATCGGAAATGATAAATAAGCCACCACCATTTGCCACAAAGTTCATCATTGCAGTTTTCTCAGAAGCGGTGAAATAAATATTGGGTTCGTCCACCACATATACCTTATAATTACTCAAGTCTTGTGGGTTTGTCGTATCACCGTAGGTTATTCTGCCATAAAAAGGCAAACTTTCTACATGGTAGCCCTTATTTACACAATCAATGCCCCAGCTAGATAAAGATCCTGTCCAATAAGTTTCTGGAGTAGAGGTTGTAACAGAACTTTGGTCTGGTGTTGGAAAACGCTGTGCGTTTGCCTTTTTGCCAGTCCTTGTTACTGTAGATGTGTTTGTCCAATTGAGATTAGTAGAGTCAGCATCAATTACCCAATCTGCCTGACCAGCAGTCTCTGCCTTGGTAGCATCAAACAATATTTTTGTTTGAGCATTAATATGAAACGAAGATAAAGTCAAGCCTATAAAAAGTAATATTACGTGTTTCATATAAATGAATATTTTATGAAAGAAAATCTCAAATTAAAAAAATAACCCAAGAGTTACAATGTAGTTCTTGGGTTATTATATTAGTAATAGAACAGTTCTAAAAAGTAAGCTTTATTGCTAAAACATACGTTCTGCCAAAACCTGGATAAACTTTTGCAAATTCACCTGACCCACCATTCCCAATTTTAAAATCTGTTTTGTTTGATGGCGTATAATAAGTATTAGCTGCCTCTGCAATATATATCTTATTTAAAAGATTGTCTACATTGGCTCTAATGGTTACTGCTTTACCTTCCAATCGGAATTGATAACTAAGTATGCTATTCAGTAAACCATAGTTTGGCAACATCCATGGTTGAGGTACAGGTGCTGTACTTAGGGAAGTTGTGGGAGTAGCAGTGAAGGCTGCATATAAATTGGAATAATAAAAATAATTTGCCCTAACCTTTAAACCTCTTATTAATTCATATTCACCTCCAAACATTGCAGTGGTTTGTGCAGAGCCACCCACTTTTGTATTAGCTGCATATATATAAGCTTTCTCAATATAGTTACCACTGTTATCATATAAGCTAGCAGTTACATTGTTCAAATATCTGTAATCCCCAAATGACCCCATTCCCATTAATTGCAATCTTTTTGTTGGTCGGCTAGTTGCTTCCAACTCAATTCCTTTGTGTTCTTCTTTCAATCCTGTGACGTTTCCATAAAGCGTAGAACCATCATTAGCTGTAAAAGACACCGTCTCATTTCTATTTATCCATTTTGTATAATAAACATTCAGTTTTATATTTATTATGCTTGATCTATATGCGTAACCTGCCTCTTCTTCAACTACTTTTTCGGGAGCTATACCTACGGTTGGAGTTGAGGAAAAGTTGTTGGCAAAAACATTTGAAAAGAAAGGAGCTTTTTGGAAGTACCCAACATTTGCAAAAACAAAACTATGGGTATCTATTCTGTAGCTTACTCCTCCTTTTGATATATAACCCAAGTAATTGAGGGTTGTGGAATTTTGTGCTGGGTCGGAAGTCTTATAATCGAAAGGATCCATTTTTTTGTAGGATGAATTAGAAGCTGTACCAGTTGCAAACACTGTCAATTTTCTGTATTCATATTCTGCCGACAAATATCCACCGTATTGATAAATTCTGCTACGGTAATCATAACCTATGTGTGAAGACTTGTCACCAGCAGCTACATAAGGCTGAGGATTGTTAATGTTGTATATATCATAGTAAGCATTTAATCCCAGTGAATTTTCCACTCTTTCATAATGAAAGCCTTGGTAATAACGCAAATCGATACCAGCATCAAGAGTTAAGTTCTTAGTTGTTTTATTTTCTAGGTTAAGAATGGTGCCATACCAATGGTGGTTATTCATAGCAGCATCACGAATCAAGCCATTTGTTGTATTGCCTACATATTGTCCCTTGTAAGGACCTGCTATTGTCCAAGCTTTATTTGTAGTACCACCAACAAAACCAGTAACGGGAATGCCGCTATTCCATTTCTGTATATTGTCAACACTTATCAATCCGTTAGCATCTTCAAGACCTGTAGTATATGTTGTGTAGCCGTTTATCTTTCCTATGCCACTTGTACCTCCACCAGTTCCAAAAGAAGTATAAATCACAGAACTAAAGTTTGTTTTCTTATTTATCTTATAATAAAAATTAATATTGGCTACTGGCTTATGATAAAAATTTTTATTGAAACTAAATTCCTTACCGTTGTAATAGCCCCAAGAGTTATTGTATTTAATGCCACGGTTAACAACAGAAGGAACATTGGGGTTTCCAAAAAAAGTTTGATATGTTAATTCAGCACCTCTTTGGTCATGCCATTGAGGAGAGCCTGTAATAGTAGCTTCTATGGAGCTTTTATTGTTTATTTCATAAGAAACAGTAGCGAAGTAGTTATACGCTTGAGAAGCAGTTCCTGCTACATATCCTGCACTGCTTGTTGCAGAAAGTAATCCCGAAAAGGCGAAGCCACTTTTCTTTTTTCCTGTAGATAGCCAATATTGATTTTTCAAAAACCCACTGTTTCCCAAAGTACTAGTAATAATGCTTGCTGGTCTCATTTCAGCTGCATTGGTAACGATATTGATATTTCCTCCAATCGATTGTGTAGATAATCTAGAAGCCCCCAATCCTCGTTGAACTTGTACTGAATTTGCGATCTCCAATAATCCAGCCCAGTCACTCCAATAAACACTTCCATTTTCCATATCGTTTACAGGTACACCATTTACCATTACTGCTATAAACTGCTGACCAAAACCCCTCATAACAATTTTTGAATCCCCTGCGCCTCCGCCTGCTTTGCTAGTGTAAACTGATGGCAAACCTGCTAATAACTCAGGAAATTCTTTGTTTGCACTGAATTCATCAATTTCAATCTTCCCAATCGTAGAAACCGCAATTGGTGTTCTTCTTTCACGAGCTAAGTTATTGATTACAGTTACGTCTTGTAAAGTTGTTGCATTAGAAATCAGTTCTATTGTACTCAAATTTTCAACTCCTACAGTTTTAATTAAAAAGCC
>Ga0364887_10617_pt1 | contig 15523 bp, 13 predicted proteins | sample ExccelJu500001D4_4_FD_206924 | JGI IMG/M metagenome (GOLD analysis project Ga0364887, IMG submission 206924) | Enriched cells from Trout Bog Lake Hypolimnion, Wisconsin, USA - BchlTB.July23.5000.01.D4 | ecosystem: Environmental > Aquatic > Freshwater > Lake > Hypolimnion/Profundal zone | place...
GCAACTTATTCCAGGTCAAGGTGGAATGGGCGACTACACTGACTTAGCGTTAACGTTAAGTAAAGACTTCGGCAATGGTTTTAGTGCGACGTTGGCTGGCATAACAACTAATGCTAATAAACCTTTCTACTCTGATCGATACGGAAATTATTTAGGCGATAAGAAAATAACCGTTGGTCTCGTCTATAGCTTCTAATAATTACCTTACTTTTTAAGTAACCTGATGCCAACCCTTTCAGGTTGCCTCTAAAGTAAGCGTTAAAATAAATATCCATAAAAGGAAATTAAAAATGATTATATCTTCATGGTTTGTGGTGCGAAGAGAATTATCGCAACACAAGAGAACCATACTCGGGATAGGGTCATTTGTACTTCCTCTTATGGTATGGTTTATGGTGAGTTACGTACCCTTTGTTTGGCATCCGATGATGCAAATCAGCAAGCCTGGTGGTGTAGATTACTTCCAAGTCGGCATGCTAGTTGAAAAAAATGTTTTTGCAGAAGAACTAGCCAATATGCAATCAACCAGCAAACCTATTCCAGAAGGAAAACCCGCCAATCCCATATACCTGCCTGCACCCGATGACGTTGCGAAGGCCCTTTATACTGGCTTTATCACACCACCCGAACAGAAAGATGGTCAATGGCTACATGAAAGCCTTTGGCATAGTATCCAAATTATTTTTTGGGGTTTCTTTATATCTTCAATCATTGGTGTTCCACTTGGGATACTGTGTGGTACATATAGTTTTATTTCAAGACTTAATGAGCCTTTCGTTGAGTTCTTTAGATACTTACCGGCACCAGCATTTGGCGCCTTAGCTGTAGCTATTCTTGGTATCTATGACGGACCTAAAATTGCCATTATTGTAATTGGTACACTGTTCCAGCAAATTCTAATTATTGCTAATACCACACGAAAACTTGATTACGCTTTAATTGAGGCTGGAATGACGCTAGGTGCCAGCCGATTCAAACTACTCTTCCGCGTAATATTGCCTGGAATTTCTCCTGACCTATATAGAGATCAGCGCATTTTACTTGGCTGGGCATGGACCTATTTAATCATCGCTGAACTAATTGGAACCACCTCTGGCATTACATGGTTTATTACTCAGCAAGCACGTTACCAACATTTTGATAGGGTATACGCTGCCATTATTATTATTGGGATACTAGGTCTTGGAGGTGATTTAATTCTAGCTGCATTAGGTAAGAAATTATTTCGCTGGGATCGTCCCGCGAACAAGGAATAAGAATAATGACTATAAAATCTTTACCAAGTTATTTAGAACAGTCTACTGAAGTAAAAAATCGCTTTACTAGAATGAAATCACGAGAGGTTATTCTTGAAGTCAAAGATCTATGCAAGAACTACAAAACGGAAAAAGGGGATGTAATTGCACTAAAAAACATTAATTTCAAAACTCACAGACGAGAATTTGTTTGCGTCATTGGTCCATCTGGCTGCGGAAAATCTACTCTCATTCGCACTCTGGCAGGCTTAGAACCCCACACATCTGGAGAAGTTTTGCTGGATGAAAAACCAGTTAATGGACCAGGTCGAGATAGAGGTATGGTGTTTCAGGGGTATACGCTATTCCCATGGTTAACCGTTAAAAAGAACATCATGTTTGGCCTTGAGATGAACAATATCAGCACAACGGAGGCTGAAAAAGAAGCAATACTCTGGTTGGAACTAATTGGATTAGAAAAATTTAGTAATGCTTATCCGCACGAGTTATCCGGGGGCATGAAACAAAGGGTAGCTATTGCGCGAGCCTTAGTGAACCAACCTAGAATTTTATTGATGGATGAGCCATTTGGTGCCCTTGATGCACAATCACGTGCAAAGATGCAGACTCATTTACTCGAAATATGGAGAAATATCGATATCACCATACTGTTCATTACACACGATCTTGATGAAGCTATTTTTCTAGCAGATCGCATTCTGGTATTAAAGGCTCATCCTGGAGAAGTTCAAGAGTTAATTGAGGTGCCTGTAGCACGTCCACGAAACATATCACAATTTAATTCACCAGAATTTCTAGCAACAAAAGCTCGATTAGAAGAGTTAATTCATCCATCAGAGCCAGAAAAAGAACCAGAACAAGAGAAAAGTATAAAACCGCACATGATCCGTTTTGTGAATGTTAATGATAATGTTGAATGATGCTATCTTCACTTAAATACAAACTCTAACTCTTTAGACTGATACACAATATGAATATAAAGATAAAAACGAAACCAGTTAACCGAATCAGCATTTCTTTACCTGATGACTTGCAATCAAATGTAGATGCGATGGTGACTGAAAGAGGTTTTAATAGTCGCTCTCAAGCTATTAATGACATGTTGCGTCAACATGTAGCAGACCACCAAAGCGTTAATGGAAACGAAGTCATGGCTGGAACAATCACTCTTCTTTATGACAATTCTAGGAGAGGTCTGCAAAAGAAGCTGTCTGATTTGCAATACAAACATCTAGATGAAGTCATTAGTTCATTGCACGTGCATTTAATGAATCACCAAACGATGGAAGTCATTCTTGTTCAGGGCCCAGCAAAAAAAGTCCAACTAATTGCAGATCAAATCATCACTCTACCTGGAGTAGTAACTGGTCGACTGCAATTGATGGCCGCTGTCTTGCCGCCTTTATATTCAATCAGTGGGAAAATTTAGATAAAGGAAGTGTGATGCAAGATATTTTATGGGAAGAGCTAATACCAGGCGGCAACCATTGGTCTGGAGTTTTAAGACGAGGCAACACTTTACGCCTAACTGATCTTGAAAGTGGCGCTAATGTCTCAGCTTTGTTTTATAACAAAGAAGAAAAGTTAGAACGGTACAATATGCCAGATACATTAAAAGCGCAACAAACCGCTTTCCTGACGATAGGTAATGTATGTTATTCAGATATGGGACGAATTTTTTGCTCAGTTACTGCGGACACTGTTGGTTGGCATGACACAATCTGTGGAGTGTCAGATGCTATGTACATCCAAAAAAAATACGGAAAAGCTAACTTTCAAACCCATAGAAATGGAATGTTAAGAAGTGGTAAAGATGGCCTATTAATTGAACTAGGTAAATGGGGGCTGGGTAAAAGAGATCTTGGTCCGACTGTTAACTTCTTTAGCAAAGTCACAGCCGATGATTACGGGTTACTAACTTATCAACCTGGAAATAGCAAAACTGGCGATATTGTTGATCTGCGTTTTGAAATGGATACACTGGTAGTGATTTCCACATCGCCACATCCACTTGATCCAAAGAAAGAATACAAACCAGCGGCCATCAAACTAACGGTTAAAAAAACAGGCGACGTCCCTGCTGACGATGTATGCCGCAACCATTGCTCACAAAACGAACGTGGCTTTATTAATACTGAACGTTACTACGCGAGATAACTATGTTAACTATAAGTCACTTCAAACCAGAGAATGCTGTTATTGATGAAATATGTCCTGCTGGCGAGCCATGGATGGGCATGGTTAAAAAAGGCCAGACTTTCCGTATTCTTGATCTTGAGGGTAATCAAGCAGTAGATACATTGTTTTATAACGCTGATAATTTAGAGGAGCGTTACAGTGCTGTAGATACCATTCAACGACAAAGTCGTTTGTATCTCACCACTGGATCAGTGCTATTTAGTAGCGAAGGTAATGCTATGGCTACTATTACAGCTGACACCTGTGGCCGTCATGATACTTTAGGTGGAGCTTGTGCTGCTGAGAGCAATACAGTTCGCTATGCACTAGACAAAAAATATATGCATAGTTGCCGAGACAATTTTATGCATGCAATTAATCATTGTGATTGTGCGCATCATCTCAACATGACTAAGCGAGATATCACTGCAAACATCAATTTTTTTATGAATGTTCCTGTCACTTCTGAAGGTGAGTTGAGTTTCGCGGATGGAATTTCTGCACCAGGAAAATATGTTGAAATTCAAGCTGAAATGAATTTAATGGTTTTAATCTCTAACTGCCCTCAACTGAATAATCCATGTAATGCATACAATCCGACACCAATTCAAATGTTAGTGTGGGATTAGTATTAATCTTTTCCATCGCGGGACGACCCGATTAAAAATAAAATAAGCCGGGACGACCCAGCCAGAAAAGTAGGAGTAGAAAATGTTTAAGAAAGTTTTGATTGCAAACAGAGGTGAGATTGCTTGCCGTATTATGCGAACCCTCAAGCGGATGAATATAGCCTCAGTTGCTGTCTATTCAGCAGTCGATGCTAATGCTCGCCATGTTTTAGAAGCAGATGAAGCAATTTTCATTGGTGCTGGATCTGCAGCAGAAAGCTATTTAAATATTGCTAACATTCTAGCAGCAGCAAAATCTTCTGGTGCTGAAGCAATTCATCCGGGTTATGGGTTTCTATCTGAAAATCCATCTTTTGCAGAAGCTTGTGAAGCTGCTGAGATTGTTTTTATCGGGCCTACACCACAGCAAATGCGGGACTTTGGACTTAAGCATACTGCCCGTGAAATTGCGCACGCAAATGACGTCGCACTATTGCCGGGAACAGGTTTACTCTCAGATGTTAATCATGCAAAAACTGAAGCTGAACGAATTGGCTATCCAGTTATGTTAAAAAGTACAGCTGGCGGTGGCGGTATTGGGATGCAGTTAATATGGACTGCAGATCAATTAAATCAAGCTTTCGAATCTGTACAACGACTATCCCGCGCAAACTTTAAAGACAGTGGAATATTTCTTGAAAAATATGTTCAGTCAGCCCGACATATTGAAGTGCAGATTTTTGGAGATGGTAATGGTAACGTCATTGCTTTAGGGGAGCGTGATTGTTCCGTTCAACGTCGGAATCAAAAGGTCATTGAAGAAACGCCAGCACCCAATTTATCTGAAAATTTACGCGCAAGATTATGGCAAACTGCAGAAAAGCTTGGTCGGGCTGTAGCTTATCAATCAGCAGGTACTGTTGAGTTTGTTTATGATAATGACAGTGAGGATTTTTATTTTCTAGAAGTTAATACTCGCCTTCAAGTAGAGCATGGAGTTACTGAGTTAGTGAGTGGGTTAGATTTGGTTGAATGGATGATCAAAGTAGCTTCTAATGAAGCTCCTCATTTTGAAAGTTATGTATATAAACCCAAAGGCCATGCTATTCAAGTTCGGGTATATGCTGAAGATCCGAACAAAAATTTTCAACCTTGCAGTGGGGTCCTAACCGAAGTATGTTTTCCTAATGATGCGCGTATTGACACTTGGATTGAAAAAGGAAGTGAAATTTCACCATTTTATGACCCATTAATTGCAAAAATTCTTGTCCATGGAAATGATCGCGACAATGCTATTTCGAAACTACGCGATGCTCTAAATGATACAAAAATTAATGGTATTGAAACAAACTTAGAATACCTTCGTCAGGTGCTTGCTGATAATGTCTTCGCAGCAGGAGAGCAAGTCACACGTTACCTTAATAATTTTATTTATAGACCAATTACTATAGATGTTCTTGAGGCAGGCATTCAAAGTACAATTCAAGACTACCCTGGACGTTTAGGATACTGGGCAGTCGGAGTGCCCCCTTCAGGGCCAATGGATCACTTGGCATTTCGTTTTGCTAACCGTTTGGTTGGTAATGATGAAAGCACTGCGGCATTAGAGTTGACACTTATTGGACCAACTCTTAAATTTAACTCTGATGCTGTCATTGCAATTGCTGGCGCTCCAATGACAGCAGAATTAGACGGACAACCTTTATCTCTATGGACCTTCCACTTTGTTAAATCAGGTAGCGTACTTAAATTAGGAAGTATTCAAGGCGCTGGTTGCCGTGCCTACCTAGCGGTGCAAGGTGGTTTCGATGTCCCAGATTACTTGGGTAGCAAATCAACATTCACCCTTGGACAATTCGGTGGACATGGGGGACGTGTATTACGGGTTGGCGATGTAATGCATCTTACTTGCCAAAATCCAATAAATCCAATATCAGAAAATATACCGCTAGCAATACTTCCTGAATATAAAAACGCTTGGGAAATTGGTGTTTTATATGGACCTCATGGTGCACCTGATTTTTTCACCGAGTCGGATATTGATATGTTTTTCAGTACAGACTGGGAGGTGCATTACAATTCAAATAGAACAGGAGTTCGGTTAATTGGTCCAAAACCAGAATGGGCGCGCAAGGATGGTGGAGAGGCTGGGTTACATCCTTCCAATATTCATGACAATGCATACGCCATTGGTACCGTCGACTTTACTGGAGATATGCCAGTAATTCTAGGGCCAGATGGCCCTAGTCTAGGTGGGTTTGTTTGCCCCGCCACCATTGTGCATGCTGAACTATGGAAAATTGGTCAATTGAAACCTGGCGATACTATTCGCTTCATACGATTAACACAAGAAGATGCTTATCGCAAAGAAGAGGCTCAAGATCAACAGGTCAATACTCTTAAAGAAGTAAACGTTACTAACATTTCATTACCTAGCATTATTAGTACACCTTTACTTAAAAGTATTTCAGAAAGTACATCGCAAATAGCTGTCACTTACAGACAAGCCGGCGATAAGAACTTGCTGATTGAATATGGCCCATTGATGCTGGATCTAAATTTACGCTTCCGTGTCCACGCATTGATGCAGTGGCTTGAAGGACAGGCCATTCCTGGTGTAATAGATCTTACCCCTGGCATTCGATCTCTACAGGTGCATTATGATAGTCGACGCCTACCAGTTGGCCAGCTGATGGCTATTTTGGAGAAGGCTGAAAAGGAGTTGCCCTCGATTGAGGACATGGAGGTTCCGACTCGGATTGTTTATCTTCCATTATCATGGGACGATAAAGCAACACAGTTAGCTATTGAAAAGTATATGCAGTCAGTACGAAAGGATGCTCCTTGGTGTCCTAGTAATATAGAGTTCATAAGAAGAATTAATGGATTAAAAAACATAGAGCAAGTAAAAGATATTTTATTTAACGCAAGCTATCTCACATTAGGACTAGGGGATGTTTATTTAGGTGCACCAGTCGCTACGCCTGTGGATCCTCGACATCGCTTAGTAACAACAAAATATAATCCAGCAAGAACATGGACACCTGAAAACGCAGTTGGTATTGGTGGTGCTTACATGTGTGTATATGGTATGGAAGGACCTGGGGGCTATCAATTTGTTGGTCGGACAATTCAAATGTGGAATCGCTGGCGTCAGACAAACGACTTTACCGACGAGAAGCCATGGTTGTTGAGATTCTTCGATCAAATTCGTTTTTATCCTGTATCGGCTGAAGAACTGCTAAAAATCAGAGAAGATTTTCTACACGGAAAATTCAAGCTCAGAATTGAAGAGCAAACATTTAGCCTCAAAAAATATAATGCTTTTCTTAGCGAAAATGCAGCATCAATTTCAGACTTTAAAAATGTCCAACAAGCTGCTTTTGAAGCTGAACGTGAACTTTGGATTGCAACAGGACAGGCACATTACTCTAATGACCTAGATGTTTCATCAGCAGGTCCTGATAGCGAACTTGATTTGCCTCCAAGTAGTCGAGCTGTAGCTTCCAATGTTGCGGGAAATCTCTGGCAAATCAAAATTGAAGTAGGAGATACAGTCAAGCAAGGTGATGTCGTTATGATTATTGAATCTATGAAAATGGAAATTAATGTCACTGCACCAATTGATGGAGAGATAACACATATTTTTTGTCAGGAAGGCATTCAAATAAGCGCTGGTCAAGATCTTTGTGTCATTAATATGAAAGATTAAAAATGAGTAAAAAACTTAACTTAGAATTCAACGTATTACGAGCTCAGTATCTTTCTGGTGAATTAACACCAGAGACTTTAGTAAATCAATTACATGCCGCAATCAAACAAGAAGATGCAAACCCTATTTGGATTAGAAGGCTAAGCTTAGAAGAAATGCTTGTTTACGCGACTAAACTTAAGGGCATTGAACCGGCTTCATTACCCTTATATGGAATTCCATTTGCTATAAAAGATAATATTGATTTGAAGGGAGTTCCAACAACTGCAGCTTGTCCAGATTTTAGTTATCTTCCTGAGAAGAGTGCAACTGTTGTTCAGAAGCTTATTGATGCAGGAGCCATTCCGGTAGGTAAAACTAATCTAGATCAATTTGCCACGGGCTTAGTTGGAACTCGGTCACCTCACGGAGCATGCAAAAATAGTGTTGACCCAACATACATTTCAGGCGGATCCAGTTCTGGGTCGGCAGTTAGTGTTGCACTCGGAATGGTGAGCTTCAGCTTAGGGACGGATACTGCAGGCTCAGGTAGAGTTCCAGCAGCTTTTAATAATCTTATTGGTCTAAAGCCAACTTGCGGACTTTTAAGCACTTCAGGTGTTGTTCCAGCATGTCGTTCTTTAGATTGCGTTTCAATTTTCGCTATTAATGCAATAGATGCGTCAACTGTCCTTGATGTTGCTCAAGGGTTTGACTCAGAAGATCCATATTCACGTAAAAAACATTCTGATAATCTGATTGCCTCAAATTTCAGCTTTGGTGTTCCTCAAGATAATCAGCTTGAATTTTTTGGGAACTCTGAAACTCAGCAGCTTTTTATTGATGCTGTAAAAAGAATGGAGTCGATTGGTGGTAAAAAGGTTGTTATTGATTTTGATCCGTTTCTTGAAACTGCTCGTTTACTTTACGAAGGTCCTTGGGTGGCAGAAAGATATGCTGCCATTAAGACATTTATTGAAACAAAACCAGAATCCATGTTTCCAGTGACAAAACAAATTATTTCCGGGGCCACTCGATTTACAGCTGTAGATGCATATATTGCGGAATATAGACTTAAAGCTTTACAGCGCGTCAATGAACCAATTTGGAACGATATTGATGTTTTGTTAACACCAACAGCAGGAACGATATACACCATCAAAGAGGTAGAGTTAGACCCTGTGAAAACTAATAGCAATCTTGGTTATTATACAAATTTTTTGAACTTACTTGATCTCTCTGCCATTGCTGTTCCAGCTGGATTTCAATCTAATAAATTACCGTTTGGAGTAACTTTAGCAGCGCCAGCATTCAGTGATAAGGGTTTGATAGACTTGGGTCATCGTCTGCACGCTGCTCTTAATCAATAAAATTTAATTAATATGAAGGGTAAAATAATGGACGAAATAGTAAAGATAGCTGTATGCGGGGCTCATATGAGCGGTCTTCCCCTAAATATACAGTTAACTAATTTAAACGCAAAGTTAGTGAGTAAAACAACAACATCAGAAAACTATCGTCTTTATTATTTAGATAGCTTTACTCCCACTCGTCCAGGAATGATAAGAGTGAAGAAAGACGGCACCAAAATCGAGTTAGAGGTTTGGGAACTCTCTTTATCTAATTATGGCAAATTAGTTTACTTAATACCTGCACCTCTTGGAATTGGAAGATTAGAGTTAATTGATGGCTCATTGGTGCAAGGTTTCCTCTGTGAAGGATATGCCACTGAGAGTGCTGAAGATATAAGTTGTTACGGTGGCTGGATAAAATTTCTAGCTCATCAGGAATCGGTTAAAGGTCATTAATTAAAATGATTGCTTTGTATTACTTAGGTAGTTCCAGTAGATAATAATCTATTTTTAAATAATATTCTGGAAATGGCATTCCTCTATTAGCTGTTGACGCGCGTTTAAAATTGACCAGATAAGCACAGTTATGCGCGTTGAATTTTGACCAGGTAAAACCAGTATCCTGCTTATTTTATGAGCAGGAGTATATGAGGTGATTACCATGGTCATGTATGCCAAGATTCGTCGTATGTTCTTTCGAGAACATTTATCCATTAGTGAGATTGCAAGACGCACCACACTCACACGCAACACCATTAAGAAGTGGCTAAAAGCCGCAGATGGTTCAGAGCCAAAGTACCGCAGACCTCCGAAGCTTACCAAGCTCACGCCGTTTGAACCCAAGATATTAATGGCGCTGGTTGCTGATGCACATCGCCCAAAGCGTGATCGGCGCAATGCACTCATGCTGTTTAAAGAAATCCAGCAGGATGGATTCACCGGCAGCTATACACGCGTCACTGAGTTCATACGCCACTGGCGTAATCAATCCTCTGCTGCCAGCACCAAGTCTGCCTTTGTGCCCCTTCACTTTGCCTTAGGTGAAGCCTTTCAGTTTGACTGGAGTGAAGAATGGCTTGTCATTGGTGGCATCCACCGCAAGATTCTCGCGGCTCATACCAAACTGTGCGCCAGTCGCGCTTTTATGATTTGCGCCTATCCCACCCAAAGCCATGAGATGCTGTTTGATGCGCATACGCGCTCCTTTACCGCATTAGGCGGCATCACTAAACGCGGTATCTACGACAACATGAAGAGTGCTGTCGATAAGGTGCAAAAAGGTAAAGGACGTATCGTTAATACACGTTTCTTCGCCATGACCGCGCATTATCTGTTTGATCCTGATTTCTGCAATGTCGCCTCAGGCTGGGAGAAAGGCGTGGTCGAGAAGAATGTGCAAGACGCTCGGCGACGCGTCTGGTCTGAAGCGAGGAAACATAAGTTTAGCCACTTTGGCGAGCTCAACGCCTGGTTAGAAACGCAGTGTCGCGCGCTATGGGCAACATTGCCTCACCCTGACTATGCAAGTCTCACCATTGCTGATGTGCTGGAACAAGAACAACTGTACATGATGCCAATGCCTACGCCCTTTGATGGGTATACAGAAGTATTGGCACGTGTTTCCAGCACTTGCTTAGTGACTGTGCAACGCAATCGTTATTCGGTGCCATGCCATCTGGCGAACAGTAAAGTTGCGGTCCATCTATACCCAGAGTGCATGACCATTTATGCAGAGAATACCATGGTGGCCAGTCATATACGATTGTATGAGCGCGACCAAACCCGTTATGACTGGCAGCACTACATTCCGCTGATTGACCGCAAACCTGGGGCGCTGCGTAATGGCGCACCCTTTGCCGAAATGCCACTGCCATTACTGAAACTGCAATCCGAATTACGACGACGTGAGCGACTCATGGGAGACCGCATCATGGCCACGGTGTTGGCGAATGTGCCAGTGCATGGTTTAGAAGCAGTACTGATTGCCGTAGAACAGGTGCTGGCTTCTGGTGCGCCCAGTGCTGAGCATATCCTCAATGTATTAACCCGACTCAAACCACCCAAGATCCCAGCGCAGGTCGCCACCAGCCTGACGTTACTTGAGGAACCCTTGGCCAATACGGCGCGTTACGACAGCCTGAATACTACAAAGGAGATTAACCATGCCTGACATCATCACCCAGCTTAAAGCACTTAAATTACACGGCATGGCGGACAGCTATACTGAACTCGTCAGCCAAGGTGCGCATGGCGCAACCGCGTCACTTGAATCTTCTGAATGGTTATTGCGGCACCTGGTGGAAGCCGAATCTACAGACCGTGCGATACGCTCCATTGCATATCAAATGCATACGGCCAGATTCCCTATCCACCGCAATCTGGAAGGCTTTGACTTTGATGAATCTAGTGTCGATGCTGCATTGATTGATCGTCTTGCCACCATGACCTTTACCGATGCTGCTGAGAACGTAGTCCTGGTTGGTGGTTCTGGTACAGGTAAATCTCATTTGGCCACGGCGTTGGGCGTGGCTGGCATTCAGTACCATGGTAAGCGTGTGCGTTTCTATTCTGTCGTGGAGTTAGTCAATAACCTGGAACGAGAGAAAGCCGCTGGCAAACAAGGTAAGTTGGCACTTAGTCTGATGCAAATGGATCTGGTGATTCTGGATGAACTGGGTTACTTGCCATTCTCTCAAGCGGGCGGTGCATTGTTGTTTCATTTGCTATCGCGTTTATATGAGCGCACCAGTGTAATTATTACGACCAATTTAAGCTTCTCGGAATGGAGTAGCGTGTTTGGTGATGCCAAGCTCACTACTGCCTTATTGGATCGACTCACACATCATTGCCATATTGTTGAAACAGGCAATGAGTCTTATCGTTTCAAGCACAGCAGCACACAAGCGAAAGGTCGTATCAAGGCACGGGAGATTGAGCGGAAGGAGTTTGTAATACCAGAAAACGCAGACTTCTAATCAAATATTAAAAAAAGGAGCTTAAGACCCAGTCAGTTTGGTCGACTTATCCACAGCGGTGTAGTAATCTACACCTAATAAACGCCTGGTCAAAATTCAACGCGCACAGGTGGTCAATTTTAAACGCGCGCCAACACACTGGATAAACTAAACAGTGTGCACTTAGGATAAAATTAAAACTCAAAAATAATCAAGAGATTAATTAGGCCCATGACTACTTACAACCTGCAAGACGTTCTAACTTGGCTTAAGTCTCATGATTACCGAGTCACTCGACCTTTCAGTCCGCGTAATAATTACTCTGATACTAAACCCCCTGCGAAACTTCTCAAGGCAGCCATACTTGATACTGAGACTACAGGTACCAATCAAATTGTCGATAAAATCATTGAACTTGGTATTGTCATTGTTGAATATGCTCCTGATACTGGTGAAGTTTATCGGGTACTCGAAACTTTTGATGAGCTTGAAGACCCAGGTGTGCCGATACCACCTGAGTCCACTCAAATTCATAACATTACAGATGAGATGGTGCGTGGTAAAAAAATAGATGACGGTGCCGTTGAACTTCTTCTCTCCGATGTATCTCTCATCATTGCTCACAATGCTTCTTTTGACCGCGGTTTTTTCGAGGCCAGACTGCCATTCTTACAAAAAAAGGCGTGGGCATGCTCTTACTCTCAAATTCCATGGAAAGCAGAGGGTTTTGGTTCTGCTGGCTTAGAGTTCATTGCCTACCGTTTTGGATTTCATTTTACGGGTCACCGAGCCTCGTTAGATTGTCATGCCTTGCTAGAAGTCCTACAGTCAGACTTGCCCGTGTCAGGTATGAAGGTATTTAAAATGTTATTAGATAAAGCGCGTTCCCAAGACATCAAAGTGTGGGCGCTAAACTCACCCTTTGAAACCAAAGACAAATTAAAAGAACGCGGTTACCGCTGGGATGGAGAACGAAAACTTTGGAACAAAGCAGTCACTAATGATGCGTTGATTAATGAAGTCGACTGGTTAAGAGTCGAAGTGTATAGCAATCGTGCATTTAAAATTGAACAAGAGAAAATAGATGCCTACAATCGCTTCTCTAACCGAAGTGGTAAATCGGAAATCGTTAATTATGAAGCTTAATTTATAAGGCAGAAACTCTCATTAAATATGGTGCTCAAGGTAGTGCATCATCGTTGAAGTTTAGAATACTCTGTTTTAAACCATCTGTTTTATGATTTCAATCAAGGCGCCAATAGTCAATATTACAAAAGATAGTAGAGACAAACCGAATCCACCGGCACGTTTCTTAGCATCTTTACAGTAAGCAAAGGCATACCAAATTCTGCCTATCAGCCATGTCGAACCTAGAATTGCGCCCCAACTCACACTAACATAATAAGAAAATAACCAAAGCGCTGGAATGAAAACTACAGCATTTTCTAAAGTATTCATTTGGACACGATAAGCCAATTCAAACTTTGGATGCCCTGTTGTAGCTGGGGCATCAACTTTATACCTTACTCTAGCCTTGCTAACGTTAAATGCTACTCCAAAAAGTAATATCAATGTAAATGTTGTGATAAGTGCCGTTAGGTTGAAATCCATTTTTTTTCCTAATTATTTGAGTAAATTTCTTTAATTTTTAAAGTAAATAAGACATTTTAAGTAATAACAATGGCTTATTTTTAATCTCAACGATTACAAATAGTAAATGATAAAAAGCGTTTTTGCCAACAATAAAGCTTGGGGATTTTTTCATTACTGTTTGACAGATATAATTTCCTAGACAATAATTGACTAGACATTTAATATTAAATCTCTAGTCAATTTCATGCGAGGCCTCAACAATGCATGCCACTCAATCTAAGCTTTACGACGAAAATACATACCCCCCTGCAGAATCTGTGGGGTATTTAATCCGGGGTGCGTGGCAAAGCTTGCTCAAAAATATTGATACTGAAATGCAAGAATTAGACCTAACAGGTATGCAATGGGGACCTTTGCTTTTTATTGCAAAAAGTTCATGTAATACCGTTAGCGATTGCGCAAGTGCGAGCTTTAGTGATAACGGAGCGATGACACGTATGTTAGACAGATTGGAGGCCAAGGGCTTCCTATACCGAGTGCGCAATACTCAAGATCGACGCATCGTTAATGTCGAATTAACCAAGTCTGGTCAGGAAATTGCCATACAAATTCCAGCGCGTCTAGTTCGCGTCTTGAATCATCACTTAGAAGGATTCAGCATGGCAGAGTTAGATTTGTTTAAAGATATGCTAAGACGTTTTACTGAGAACGGAAATATTCCCATGGAGGCTGCATGAAAGTTGTGCAGGTTATCGCAATATGTCTTGCGACGAGCTTAATGCTCTCTGGTTGCGCAAACTATTCGGGTATCACAACACATGCAACGCTACTACAACCCACCTCGCTGGGTTCGTCCGATCAAGCTGATAACAATTTTCCAGCTCAAAAGTGGTGGTTAGTATTTGATGACGACGAATTGAATGCGCTGATGCTCACCGCTATTAACAATAATCCCAACTTAAAAATTGTTCAAAGCCGTATGTTAGTGGCACAGGCAACTCAGGATCAAGCTGAGGCCATTCGCTATCCCCAATTAAATGCAAGCGCGCAAGCTGTGCGTGAACGACTGAGTGAGCATAGCATTTACCCGCCTCCCTTGGGAGGTAGCACCGTGACGATGGGTACCACGAGCTTGGCCCTTCAATGGCAAATTGACTGGTTTGGCCGTGAGCGTGCAGCGCTTGATGCCGCTATTGGTCAAACACGGGCAGCCCAAGCGGATTCACAAGCTGCACAAGTACTCCTTAGTGCCTCTGTTGCTCAACAATATTTTGAGCTGGCACATCTTCAAGCACAACTCATTATCAAAAAAAGCTTGCTACAACAAAGCGAACATCACGCCAGTTTGATTAATCAGCGCGTTGAGGCAGGATTGGATAATTCGTTGGTGCAACATATAGTCTTGGCAGATCCCCCGCAAATACTTCGCGAATTATCCCAACTATCTGAGAAGATTGATATATCACGCCATGCTATTGCCGCAATGATTGGCACCACGCCTAATACAACAGCGCAATTGATGGCGAAGCTACCCTTAAACATTCAAGTTGCTATGCCGCAAGAAATTCCAGCAGACTTACTGGGGCATCGTGCAGATATCGCCGCCTCTCGTTGGCGGGTAGATAGTGAACTTCAAGGTGTACAAGTAGCTAAAGCCGCGTTTTATCCTAATATCAATTTGTCAGCTTTTGCGGGGTTCGAGTCGCTTAACTTGTCTCAATGGATTAACGCATCTAGCCGAACTTTGGGAATAGGGCCTGCTATCAGCTTGCCAATTTTTGATGCGGGTATGCTTCGGGCTCAAATGAAAGGGCAAGCATTAAAAGCAGATGTGGCCATTGAAACATACAATGCCACCCTTTTGAATGCACTAAAAGAAGTCGAGGATAAA
>Ga0364887_10618_pt1 | contig 15511 bp, 18 predicted proteins | sample ExccelJu500001D4_4_FD_206924 | JGI IMG/M metagenome (GOLD analysis project Ga0364887, IMG submission 206924) | Enriched cells from Trout Bog Lake Hypolimnion, Wisconsin, USA - BchlTB.July23.5000.01.D4 | ecosystem: Environmental > Aquatic > Freshwater > Lake > Hypolimnion/Profundal zone | place...
TAGGCAAATGCAAACTAATTAAGCAGGAAGATACTGTTGGAATCTGTTTAGTAGAAAATACAGAAATTGTAATTCCAGATTTTAGGGTTATTCTTAAAGATGGTAACCAACTTTTTGTAGAGGTAAAGAATTGCCACAACAACAGTCTTGAAATAAAGTTTCATAAATCATACATAGAAAATTTGAAAAATTATTCAAATATTCATGATATTCCTATTAAAATTGCAGTGTATTGGTCAAAGATTCAAGCATGGACTCTAATTTCTGTTGATGAGCTGGTTTTTGATAATAATAAGCAAAAATTTATATTGAACTTCAGAAAAGCCATAATGATTAACGAAATGGCAACTTTGGGAGATATGCGAATAGGAACAAAATCACCCCTAATTTTCAAAATGTTGGCTAATCAAGGCAATATTAACGAAATTGATTCTAATGGAAAAGTTCTATTCACAATTGATAAGGTGGAAATATATAGCGATTGTGTCTTAATTGAAGATGACTTTGAAAAAAATTTGGCTTTTAACTTAATGCTATATGGAACATGGTCTTCAGGTGATGGTGAAGCATTAGTTGAAGACGGAAAGTTATTAGGCGCAGAGTATTGCTTTGAACCAGAGAACACAGCCAAAAGTCAGGGATTTGAAATGATAGGCTGTTTAAGCGATATTATATCCCGTATGTATAATGACGCTACTGCACCCGAAAGAAATATTAATAGGCTAATTCCAGAAAATGAGCCAGAAAAGTTTCGCATTCTTATTCCAGAATATTATGAAGGAAAATATCTCCCTTTGTGGCGGTTTATTCAGCAACCCAATTTAACCAACATTGATTAGTAAAAAGCAACGCTTTTAATGCACAATTACACAGGAATTACACAGAAAATATTTTACCAGTCCAGAATGACTTTGTAACCATTTGAAAAATCTGGTGGCTCGGGGGTGATTTGAACACCCGACCAAGGGATTATGATTCCCCTGCTCTACCACTGAGCTACCGAGCCAGAAAAATTTGTCCTTGCCTAATAGATTTTGCTAGCCTGACTGTCAAGAACGAATTATATCAGAGACATTAATGGTGCAATATATGATTAATGAAAAAATATCCAAGTTTCGCTCTGAAATAGACGCAATAGACGATAAGATACTAGATTTGCTAAATAATCGTTCCAAGATAGTTAAGCAAGTTGGTGAAACTAAAAAACCGATTTTAACTAACGGAAAATCATTCATTCGCTCGGGGCGTGAGGCTGATATCGTCCGTAATGTTTACCATAAACTTGCCAGAGGCGTGTTTCCCAATCAAGCTGCATCTTATATCTGGCGTATGATTATTTCTGCATCATTATCGCTTGAGTCCAACTTACGCATTGCTACACTTGATGATGAAACTTATTGGCTTGCCCGTGAATATTTTGGCGGGTTTATGCCTTTTAGCAAACACAAGAATTCCATAGCAATTATAAATGCAGTGGTGAAGGGGCGGTCAGAAGTTGGGGTGTTGGCCTGTAAAGACAAAGCATTGCTAGATTTACCAGCAGATATTAATATTTTTGCCTGCGTACCTTTTATATTAGAGAAAAAACAGCAAATTAAAGCTTACGCATTTGCCAAAACCGAACCAGAAGCAACAGGCGATGACATTACTGTAATTAAGCAAAAAGATAAAATTATTGAGCAAAAAGGTTTTATCACCGAAATTGCCAAAGATATAAGAATTTTAGGTGCTTATGCTGTGCCTTTAAGAGTTGGGCAAGTCAAATAATAAAATCTCTGTCTTTTCACTAGCAATAAAATTAACAGTGGTTTCGTTAGTTATTGCTGCCCCGTCTCCTTGCTGCAAAGCCTCGCTGTTTAGTGTAGCAGTGCCTTTGGCAATTTGCACCCAGAGCATACGAGTTGGTTTGATTTGATAATTGTAAGAATTGCCTTTAGCAAGGTCAATGACATAGAGGTCAGCATCTTGGTTGATAGTAAGACTTCCTTCTCTACCATTCTTTGATGCAAGTAAGCAAAGACCTCCCGCTTTTCGTTTTTCGCTAAAATCTTTTTGTTCATAACGGGGGGAGATGCCTTTTTTCTCAGGTAATATCCAGATTTGTAACAAATGCACTTGCTTGTCAGGTTGGGGATTAAACTCGCTATGCAAAATTCCAGTTCCTGCTGACATTCTTTGAGCGTCTTGTGGGCGAATAATAGAGCCAGTGCCTAGAGAATCTTTATGTTCTAATTCACCCTCTAATATATAAGTGATGATTTCCATATCACGATGAGGGTGAGTGGCAAAACCGCCACCAGCAATTACGATGTCTTCATTAATTACCCGTAATACGCCAAACCCCATATATTGGGGGTCATAGTAATCGCCAAAGCTGAATGTATGCTTACTATCCAGCCAGTCAATTTTAACTGCGCCTCGCTCATTTGATTTACGAATTTTTATCATAATAACCTCATTTTCATGTTTTATAATATGAGTGAGGCTTGGATAATACAAGATATTACGAAAGAAAATAATTTGCAAACTTCGCTATGCCAACCTCTTATAAACCCTCTGCGGGATATGAAGTCTGCGTTTATTGAGAATTACCCCAGCTATTTCTGCGCCAATTACATTTAATTTGCTTATTAAATCTTGTACTACTGGTTTAGGGGTTTTTTCCGCTTCAACGACAATTACAGTTGCCTAGCTTTTTGTTGCTAATGCAACTGCGCCAAACCAATTTTCCATAGAGTTTGCATCAATAATTAGATAATCAAACGATTCTTTAAGAGTTTGCCATAAATTTTCATTTTTGATTATACCGCTTATTGGCGTTTCTGCTGAAGTTAGACGACATAAAGAAAGATTATTCTGCACATAAAGAGCATCATAAGTATTTTCGGTATCTGCAATGCCAATCTCTGGAATTTCTTGATATTTTTCAAAATCTTCCGCAAATAATTTTCCTGCTGAAATTAGTAAAACGGTTTTATCTGTCTCTATAGATAATTGCTGCGCATAATTAAATGCTGTAAATGATACGCCCTCGCCTGAATGAGCAGAAATAAACGCAATGGTTTTTGCATTATGCAATTTATGAACTAACTCATGCCAAGATTTTTTATCATTAGCTGAATTCATAAAATCAGCGAGTAAATTTATTCCCAAAGTTTCATAAACTTCTTCTGGCAAGACAAAACCTTTCTGGAAAAATTTATTTGCCGAAGCCACCACCACTACTGCAACGCAGCCCAAGAAAATTCCTGCTATAATAATTATCATTGTCCAACTTTTAGGCTCGGCTGGCACTAATGGCGATTGTACTACTTTTACACTGCCATATCTGCCTGCTTCTAAATCATCAAAAGATTTTGCTTCATCATATCTGGTAGAGGAATTGCTATAAGATTCTCCAGCAGTTTTAACCTCTTCTTGCAAATTATTTAATTGTTTTTCTAATTCATTAATATTGTCAAGTTGCCGATTATAACTGGCAATTATTTTATAAATTCCTGTATTCTTAATTCTAGTTGCTTGCTCTTTTGCCTGATCACGCAGAGTTAATAAACCCTGTCTTTCGTCTTCCAATGAATATATTTTATGTTTATTTTTGAAATCCGTAAGATTTTTTTCAGCAAGCATAAATTTTTCTTGGTTTGCCAGCATTTCATTTTTAACCAGCTCGCTGCGTGGTTCAATATAGGTTTTTTGCCGTTTTTCTAAATAGAATTTTATCAAAGTGTCTAAGGTCTCTTGTGCTATATGCCAGTCTTTATTTTGAAAGCCTAAATTAATTACGGCGGAGTCTTTTTCTAACTCAATATCAAACTTTTTCTCAAATTTTTCTACCGCACTCGCAAGCTTTACTCGGGCTGCTTCTTCTGGAGTTGGTGGGGTGATAAAGAAATACTTTACTGTTTGCACAATTTGCTTTGCCCAAGCTACAATTAAATAATCATCGGGAAATAACCTGTCTATCCCGATTTTATTTATAACTTGTGAGTGCAATTCATCGCTATCTAACATTGCAACTTCAGACTTAAATATCTGAGTGGGGCTAAATGGAATTGCTGTGCTATTGCCATTTGCTGCATTATTTACTTCGGGCTGATAAACATATTCCGAGCCAAGTCTTACAATTAAAACGCTGGTAGCGTGATATCGTTGAACCAGTACAAGTGATATTATAATTGCTAAAATAATTGGAATAAAAAACGCCAGTAATAATCGTGTGCGATACTTAAAAATATAAGTTAAAATATCTCGCAGCGAAACCTGATTTACAGATGAATTGGTCATTTTATAATCGTACCGCTAGTAGATTGAATATAATAACCAGCATTAGTGTTAAATGGTAATGCACCTTTGACATTTCTGTCTATCCAGCGATCAAACTCAACTGGGTTTGAAGAGGGTACAAATATTACATCTCCTGCTAAAACCAGAATATCTTGCTCTATATCTTCCCCACTTAATATCTGATTTATATTGGCATGATAAACTGACTTTTTGCCTTGAGTGTTTTACGAATTATAACAATTTCTTCATTGCGTGAGGCGGGCGTTACCCAACCTGCTTCGCCCAAAACTTGGAGTAAATCTTCCCTCTGAGTTAGTTGAAATGCACCGGGTTTATTTACTTCGCCAATTATAAAAACTTTTTGGCTGGCAAAATCATTAATGCTGACTGAAACTTCGGGTTGCTCTAAATGGCGAGCCAGTTTTTTGCTGATAATAGCAGCTAATTGCTCTGGGGTTTTGCCTGCGGCTTTAATGTCATGCACAAATGGGAGGGATATTTTACCGTCAGGTCTTACTGTAATAATGTCGTTGAGTTCTGGGGCATAGAAGAACTTTAACTCAACATTATCGCCTGCGCCAATAATATATTCTTGCTCAAGCGCATCGGTAATCTCTGGTTTTAACTCGGTAAATTCAGCAGGGTTTTTTACAACAGAAGAACAGGAAGTTAAGAGAATAAGAGCGATTATTGCGAATTTTTTCATAGTGTCTTGTTTTTTGTTTTTAGTGCCTTGTATTTGCTACAATATTTTGTTACAAAAAACAAGGCACAAGGTATAAAATGAAACTACTCAAATTAATTCTTATAATCTCTGTACTTGCTTTAATCGGCTGGTATTTTTTTTATACGCCTAAAGAAAGCAGTAAATCTGGCAAAAATGATGTTATAACAGTCAATGTTGCCACTGCAAAAATTGCGGATATAAATATTTATTTGAGCGGACTTGGCAATGTAACCCCCTTAAATAACGCAGTTATTCATACTCGGGTTGACGGTCAATTGATGAAACTTAATTTCACTGAGGGCAAAATAGTCAAAGAAGGTGAATTACTTGCCCAACTTGATTCTCGTCCATTTGAAGCTCAGCTTGAACAGGCACAAGGGCAGATGATAAAAGACCTCGCCTTGCTAGATGACGCAAAAATTACCTTATCTCGCTATAAAACATTGTTTGCACAAGACTCAATCGCCAAGCAACAGCTTGATACTCAAGCCTCTTTAGTAAAACAATATGAAGGCTCAGTTAAAAATGATCAGGGACAAATTGACAGCGCAAAATTACAAATAGACTATACTAAAATTACTGCTCCGTTTACTGGTATTGCAGGGCTTCGCCAAGTTGATATTGGCAATATTGTTCATGCTGCTGATACGAGTGGGATTGTAATAATTGCTCAAATACAGCCGATTACCGCAATTTTTACTTTGCCTGAAGATAATATCCCACAAATTATGCAACATCTGCAAAAGGGCGAGAAATTTGTCGCAGAGGCTTGGGATAGGGATAATAAAAATAAAATTGCGGCTGGCACTGTTACTGCCGTTGATAATCAGGTTGATCAAACTACAGGAACAATAAAGCTAAGAGCAGAGTTTCCCAATGCCGACAATGCTTTGTTTCCGAGCCAATTTGTTAATGTAAAATTTCGTTTAGATACTAAAAAGTCAGTGGTGACTATTCCTAGCGCAGGCGTGCAAACTGGCGCACAAGGCAGTTTTGTTTATCTCACCAAACCTGATAATACTGTATCAGTACAAAACATAAAAATTGGTGCAAAACAAAATGATGTTGTTGAGGTTGAAGCTGGTCTGAAAGCAGGTGATGTAGTGGTAATTGACGGAGTAGATAACTTAAGAGACGGTGCAAAAATTGAGCTTTCAGAAGATAAAAAACCTCACGATAATCACCATAAAGATAAGTAAAACTGTCACAAAATATTCACATAACTTTTGCTCTAATCTGTGATAAGATATTCCCGTTACCTAAGATTAATGAATTTTTTAATCTTTATAGTGACTTTATTACTCAAGGATTGAGGATAGCATGATTATTATTGCTATGACTCTGCAAAGGAACTGCCTAATTTTAACCGTTAGGAGGTTTTTTATGACAGAAAATGATAGAGATTTAGGAGATGGCAGGGAAAGCCAAGCTTTATTAGGGGATACGCCTGATTCTGAGATTAATGGCAACATTTATTCATCTGATGGAAGGCTTGTTTCTCTGGGATATAAAAGCGCAGATGAATCAATACCGTCATATGAGCGCACCTCAAATGACTTCAGGATTGATTTATTTTCGTGGCTAGATATAACTCAGCATGATAAATGGGAAAAGATGATTTTCTGGATAACATTTGTTATTCTTTTTGTTATCTCAATAATAGGTATTTACCAGCCACATAACAATTCATTGGCATTGCTTTTTGCTCCGCCAATTGTTGGATTTATCGGTGGTTGTATCTGTGCAAAAATAGTTCCCACCTTAATCAGGATAGCTGTTTTTGTAATTGTCATCTTGGCAATTTCTTATCTGGTACAATACTTTCATTAACTGGGCTTCTTAACCGAAGCCCCTTTTTTATTTCAATGCTAGCACCAAACTATCACCGTCTTGCATTACTCGCAAACCCGCAGTAACTAAGGTTTTCCCAAGCATTTCTGGTGTGCCTTTAAAGGTAATTACCATATTAGTTTCATAAAACGAAATTGAGGTTAATCTAATACTAACAATATTACCACGAGCGAGGAGTTTTTTACGCAGTGCCTCCCATTCAGTAATATCTGACACATTAACTCGTGCGCTGATTTCTTTTAAGCGTTCAAACTCAATTTTCGTGCGGTCAATAGATTGTTGTTTATAAATGTTTTGTGCTATATCATTAGCCGCTCTTGCCATTAAACTATCAAGATTTTCAGTGGTTCTGATGATATAATCTGACCTAACAGTTTCAGTTTTTTCTGGAGTAATTTGCTTGATTGTAACTTCTAATGTTGGTTTTGGGTCTGCCTTGAGGTTATAAAATGCAGTTGCGATATAAATTTTGCCAATTGCATATCTGCTATACATACGAGATAATGAGTTGGAAGTAGTAGCATCAACATTACTGTCATCAACATCTACCCGATCATCTAAATCTCCAAGTGGCACTACCACCAGCCCCTGTCCTGATTCCAAAGCAGCTTCATACCAAATATTTCGCCATTTGTTTTCGTCTTGCCACAACTCTTTTATTCTTCCCTCTATATAAATGGGCAAGATTAAAATTGCCTTTCTAACATGACCATCTTCGGCAATTGCTGGGTTTACTGGTGGGGTTGGGGGGGGCGCAGGTGTAGGTTCGGCATAAGCAAAAGATGAAAAAATCAGCAAAATGCTTGCAAAATAGGCGGTTTTGTAGGAATAATGCGAAAATTTTCTGGAGAATAACATGACAAAAACCCAAGTAACTTATGCTGATGCTGGTGTCAATATAGATGCTGGAAATGAGCTTGTCCATAAAATCAAGCCACTTGCTAAAGCAACTGCAAGAGCTGGCGTTATGGGTGGAGTTGGCGGGTTTGGGGCGTTATTTGACTTGAAAAAAGCTGGTTTTAAAGACCCAATTCTAGTCTCAGGTACTGACGGGGTGGGAACAAAAATAAAATTAGCCCAAGAATTAAATCAGCATGACACAATCGGAATTGATTTAGTCGCAATGTGCGTAAATGACTTAGTTGTACAAGGGGCTGAGCCGTTGTTTTTCCTAGATTATTTTGCTACTTCCAAACTGGATATTAGTGTCGCTGAAAATGTCATCAAAGGCATAGCTGAGGGCTGCAAAAGGGCAGGTTGCGCATTAGTTGGTGGTGAAACTGCGGAAATGCCTGGAATTTATCAACCAAATGAATATGATTTAGCTGGCTTTGCGGTAGGTGCAGTAGAGCGAGATGAAATTTTGCCGAAGCAAGTTACGGCAGGTAATATTATATTAGGAATTGCATCTGACGGAGTTCACTCCAACGGCTACTCATTAGTAAGACATATCATAAAACAAAAATCCATAAGTTTAGCTTATGACAAAAAACTTGCCGAGCAACTTATGACTCCCACCAGAGTTTATGTAAAATCATGTCTTGCTGCAATTAAAACTGGTGGTGTCAATGCCTTAGCCCATATTACTGGTGGTGGTATTACTGAAAACACTCCGAGAATTTTGCCAAAAGGTTTTGCAGCAGAAATCAACCTAACATCATGGGAGTTACCAGAGATTCTCAAATGGTTGCAGGAGCAAGGAAACATCTCGCAAACTGAAATGTTAAAAACTTTCAATTGTGGTATTGGTATGATTGTTATTGTAGAAAACTCGCAAGCAGATGCAGTAAAGGCCGTATTAGAGCAAGCGGGCGAAAAAGTTTATAATATCGGGCAGATAATTGAGCGTAAAACTAATGCGGTTGAGTATATATAACTGTCACAAAAATTAATGTGCAATTTACATAATTTTGCGGTATATATAAGCTTACAAGAGAAATAAAGTAGGCTTTATATGCCAAACCAATTGTTTAATTACAGATTTGACGATGTCAAAGGCAATAGCTTTTGCTATACCTATACCAGTTTTTCTGATGAAGATATTGGGGAAATGCAAGTAAGGCTAATTGGCGATATTTCTTCTAAAATGGAAACTATAAAAGAATGCAAAAGTTTTGTGCAAATGCTGGGCATGGAATTTTCCGAAAATCATGGAAAAAATGAATATAGTTTTTCTATAAAAACCAAAAGTGGTGATAACCAACATGATAGAATTCTGCTAATTGCCAAAAGATTTTTAGAGCAAGAAAAAGTTATTCTTGAAAATAAAAATGGTGAGAAACTATCCAAAAATTTTGAGAATGCCCTAGTAGTAGCAAAGTTAATTGAACCGCCAATAGAGTTTTTGGCTAAAACGGTAAAAGTTGAGATATTAGGGGTAGTTTTTGCCAAGCACGGTATTTCTCATGACCCGACATTCAATGTTACTGATCATTTAGATATTAAAGTGCCTGCTGCTAGCCAAACAAATTTTCTAAAAAAACTAAGGCGAATGGCTTTTGGCTCACGGTCAAAATTACCTGCTTAGACAAAGTTTTTCACAAGCGGAATAGTTATTTCCCTTTTTTTCTCTGAACTTATTTGCTCAAGATTATCCACTAATTTTATGATTTCCTTAAATGAGCGGATAATGCGTTTACAGATATAATTTATTACTTCTTCGCTCACAATTAATTGACGGTCAGAAAAATTTTTAAGTAAAAATACCCGAATAAGAAATTCATCAGGCGGGTTGATTTTTGCAGATTGCATCGCAAGCAAGCGAGAGCGCAAATCTGGCAAGGAAATTCCAAGTTGTGAAGCTGGTAAACGAGCCGTTAGCAAAAGCTGATAATTATTAGTTTCAGCATATCTGAGCAAATGAAACAGAGCTTTTTCATCAGGGATATTTTCTATATTTTCCAGAGTTGCTTTTTGGGCATTTCCCCAAATTTCTTCAGAGTTGGTTTTGCCAAGCAATGAATTATCTAAAATAATGCCCCCAGATTTTGCCAACCAATAATGCACAAGGTGAGTTTTTCCAGATTTTTCTTCTCCAGAAATTAAGGCGATTTTGAAATCACTCTGGACGAGTTGAGTGGCAGCAAAGTTAGACTCGGCAATAATAAAATCTTCTGCCGCATAGCTTTGCTTATTTTCCCACTGAAACGATAATTGGGTCATGTATTAAGCTTTCAGGTAATTTGCAATTGCAAACCGTACTAAAACCCCAATTACGGCAGTCACTGGCACTGAAATCAAAACCCCAACCAGACCAAATAATGCACCACCTGAGAGCATACCAAAAATAATCCATAATGGGTGCAATCCAACTTTACTGCCAACTAAACGGGGAGTAATTAAGCTACTTTCCATTATCATTCCAACTAAGTAAGTGATTGCGATTGCAAGCAAATGAGCGGATAAGCCAAATTGGAAAAAGCCAATTACCATACTAAGAGTAAAACAGGTGGCAAATCCAACAAAAGGAATAAATAATAAAAACCCAGTTAAAATACCCAAACCTGCGCCAAAATTAAGCCCGATTATTGATAATATAATACCGTAATAGCTTGCTAAAATTAGGCAGACATTAGTTTGTCCACGAATAAAACCTGACAAAGTTTGGTCAATTATATGAAGTTGCTCTTTGATTGTTTGATGATATTCTCGTGGCAGTAATTTATCAAATGTTTCTACCACAATATCCCAATCTCTAAGCAGATAAAACACCACAATTGGCGTGATAAAAATCAATGAAACAATATTAAGTAATGCCAAGCCAGAGGCAAAAAATTCCGATGCCGCATTAGCGAGAAAATGAGCTGCGCTGCCACTAAAATTACCTGCGGTTTCTTTTATTGCATCTTCTTGTTCAGGGGTTAAAGATGCAATATAATGGCGAATTGTACTGCCATATTCCTTCTCAAGTTTTGCAAAATAAGCAGGAATTTCTTTTATCATATCTGATAATTGATGAACAATAATTGGCGATAAGGTTGTAAGTAAAATACCGACAATAACAAAAAATAATATGGTAATAAGACCAGCAGATTTTGCCCGTGACCATTTGCAGCGCAAAAGTCTTTTAACCGCAGGGTCAAGGAAATATGCCGCCAACATACCCACAACAAATGGCAGTAAAATACTTTTGACTAAATAGAGAAAAACAAAAAACCCGCTAACTCCAATAGCCCAAAGCAAAGATTGTGATTTTTCTGCAAGTAATTTTTTCATAATAAATTATTTCATGGGATAGTTAAAAATATCTGTAGGTTTATCAAGTATTATGTCTTCGTCTGGAGACTGAATAAGCAAAAATTTTCTCTCTTTATCATTATTGCAAATATGAAGATATAAATTTGTAATTCCTTCTGTTGCGCCTGATGACATACCATCTTGGTCAAAAGGAATTGTGCCGATAAATTTCTTCTGATCCTCATCATACCAAATCACAGTTGGAAGGGGTTCGGAGCAAAATATAAATTGTTCTCTAGTTTTTTTATCCCAGTTTGTTTTTTTAGATGGAATGTCTGAACGCACATCTTCCTTGTCGTAATATTGTACTCCATATTTTGTAGAAACCTTAAATAATTTGCCTTTTTCGCTTTCTTTTATAATTTCTTGCTTCTCAATTCTCCACCACGCACACCCGTTCATATAGCATCTTGCTAAAACAGTATCATAGTTTTTGGCATAAGAATTTGAGCTACAAATGATAATTGCAATCGCAAGAAATAGTGCTTTTTTCATATATTTAAGCTTCTAATTTCCGAGCTTCTTCCACCAGCATAATTGGTATGCCGTCACGGATTGGGTAAGCGAGTCCAGCTTTTTCGCTGATTAGTTCTTTTTTCTCAGCGTCATAACGCAAGCTGGTTTTGGTAAGTGGGCAAACTAAGATTTCCAGAAGTTTGGGGTCAATTATTGTCATCTTTTTCTCTAACTTTACGAATAATATCAAGAATAATTAACAAAATTATTGTGACAAAGCTGCCTGAGATAAAGCCCGCAGCCAGCAGATATATAACATCAGCAGATAATTGCATATAACCCTCTTATAGTAAATTGGCTTTAATCTGGTAAGCATTTTCTCTTGCTCTTATAGCTTCTTGGTTTTTGCTGTATAAGTCAAGTGATTTAGAAAAATCGGCAATTGCCAAGTCAATTTCTCCATTCGCCAAAAATTCCTGCCCTCGTTTTAGATGCTGATTTGAGGCACAAATATGATATTCATCGTGCTTTAAATGCGACAACCTAATTGCCTCACGAAAATCTGCTACTGAATGCTCATAATTTTGCTGGGAAAAATAGCATTTTCCCCTTAAAAAATACGAATTACTATGATTTTTGGAAGGTTCAAGCAATTGTAAAGCTGCATCTATCTCACCTTGCAAATATAAATCTACTGCTTTGTCATGCAATATTGTTTCATCAGGTGCTTTTTCGCCAATTGATTCCTGAAACTCAGCGTCATATAAGGGGTGTTTGTCATATTGAGGCGTTGTATTACTTGCCTCAAGAGAATTCAGTCCTTGCAATGCCTCTTGGTTAAAATGGTCTTGAAAAATTGCTTTTTCATAAGCAAATTTAGCTTCTTCAGCTCGCCCTAAAATTATCCAGCATTGCGCTAACCACAAATATTGTGCTGAGGACTGATAATGGTAATTATGGTGATATAAATCGCAAGCTAAGATTTTCATGCCAAATAATCGTGTAGAACCCTTCCATAAGGCAGAGTTAAATCAGCAATAATATGTTTGCCACCAATTACTCGCTTTACTGGCAAATCTGCCACTGGGGCATTGACATGGGGAATTAGGTGCAATCTTGCAGGACCAGTCCAACAACCTTTTACGGTGATGTCGGTTATGTTATAAGCGACCAATTCAGCAATTTGTGGTTTGCCGTCTATTCCTGGAATTAACTTGAGGTTTACTTGGGTTTTAGCTAGTGACTCTAGCGTTACTTCTGGCTCATAAGCGTGGCTTTCATGCTTGTAACCCATTGTCCCCATTGCAACTTTTTGCCCTGCATAAGAAAGCGTGCCAGTCAGTGTGTCTTTGGCAACTTCTAGCTTAGGGTTGGCATATTTTTTGGGGAAACCCCAGATTTCACGACCTGCGGCGATTGGAGCTTCATCGTCTAAATACATACCCACAATATAATTTACGCTTTCACCTTTATAGGTGCAGGGAATTACGCAACCACTTTCAGTGTAAGAACCAAAACCGCTACTATCTGGCATATTAATCCACTCAAACGCCACCAAATTATCTTTATTTGGCTCTAATGGCTCTGGCACAGCATCACGAATTGCAGCAGCATCGCTTTCATAAGTTATAATGAAAAACTCACGATTAACAAAACGGTAAGGTCCTTTAGGGTAGCTAGGACCAATTGCGGGCATTGAAGAAAGACCTAAGATTTGTTCACGATTCATGAGTATTTCCTTTCCAACTCTAGTAATTGTTTTTTGCGTTCAACCCCAAAGCGATAGCCTGAGATTTCACCATTTTCACGAATAACACGATGACAGGGAATGAAAAGCATTATCTTGTTAGAGGCGCAAGCATTAGCCACCGCCCGAATTGCTTTTGGATTGCCAACATTAGCAGCTAACTGCTTGTAATTAATAGTAGTTCCATGCGGAATCTTAAGTAATTCATGCCAAACTGATTGCTGAAAATCCGTACCCTGTATATCAAGCTGGATTTTGGGTAATTTGTTTTTACCATGTAAATAAGCAATTATATAATCGGCAATATTTTGCAAATTATCCTCTTTTGCAAGAGGAGTTGCATCAGGAACGAAGCCAATTTCACAAACGCCATTTTTGCTCGCCACTATCAGAAGCTTGCCAAGAGGTGTCGGTGTTATAAGCCTCATGCAAGCCCAAACATACTAAGCATTGGCGCATCGCATAGTTCTGCTTGTTTATCAGAGTAAAAACCGTTGAAATTAGTTTGCATAGTTTTACTATATGCTCCTAGTCCGCCAATTTCAATCCAATCTCCCTCTTCAATGTCAGCAGGCAACATGAAAGGTCCTTTCATAGTGTCTAGCGAGTCACAAGTAGGCCCAAAAAAGCTAAAAGCCTTTAGCTCACCACTTACTTCGCCGCTAATGCGCAATGCTTTGGTAGGGTAAATAAATGCTGGGTAGCCCGCATCAAACAAACTGCCATAAACACCGTCATTGAGATAAAGCGCATCACCTTTGCGCAGCTCAACTTTTACGATAACTGAGCCGTTTTCAGCAACTATTGCCCGCCCAGGTTCACAAAATATTTCAAAGCCTTTATCAAAGTCATATTCTTCTAAAGAATTTTGGATAACGCTCATGTAATTGTCTAAATCTTGTGGAGCAAGATCTGGGTAGATTGAAGGAAAACCGCCACCTACATCAATTGCATCAACTTTAACTTCAGCGTCATCAATTAACCAGCGTACTTTAGCGATTGCAGTGCGATAATCATCAGGATCCATACATTGTGAGCCAACATGGAAGCAAATACCTAACTTAGACGCAACTTTGCGAGTTGCCTTAAGCAACTCAATTGCTTCTGCACCTTTAATTCCAAACTTGCCTTGCAAGCTGTAAGCTGCATTTTCATTGGGAATTGCCAAACGGACATAGAGATTTAAATCTTTGGCATTATTAGTCATTTGGCGGATTTTTTCTAATTCTGCTATAGAGTCAAGCGAGAAGCTCCGCACGCCATATTTATTATAAGCGAACATAATAGATTCACGGCTTTTTACTGGGTGCATATAGTGCATATTTGCGCCTGCGCATTCTTTAGCAACAAGGGCAACTTCGGCTAGAGATGCTACATCAAAATCGCAAATGCCTGAATTATATATTGTTTTTAGAGCAATTGGGTCAGGATTAGTCTTGACCGCATACATAACTTTTCCCGGAAATGAACGCACAAAATACTTTGCCGCAGTTTCAATAGCTTGCGGACGCATACAATGCACAGGTTCTGAAGGTTTCATGCAATTAACCAATTCTTGCACATTAGCAAACTTAGGTAAAAGCGAAGGCTTCTTACTTGGAAGCGGGTTGTTTATCAGGGAGAATTTATCGCGAGCTGTTCTCGCATTTTTAGCAATTGCTATTTTTTTCATTTCTTATCAAGTTCCTTATTATAGAAGGTTAAAGTCGCTATGGAATATTAGCGCGAAAAAACATAAATAACTCATTGGTTGTTAAAGAAAAAAAGCTTGATTTCATTGGCAAAAATTTTCCCAATAAAAAACAAACTTTCCCCATACATACAGTTTTAGAAAAAATACGCAATAATTAATTTTATAGATTAATTATTTGTAATAATAGTTGATAAAGCAGGTTTTGTTAAGGGGTTGTCATTAAATTGCAGATTATTTAGCGACTTTTGGATTTTTGCAGAGGTTTAGGGTGAGCTAACTCAATAAAATCTATAAGTAAATTTGCTGCTTTTTCAGTGTCACCGTGTACTAATTCATCTTTCCACTGATAGCGGTCTTTCCATTGACCACGATGTTGCTCAGTAACAAATTTGCCGTGCATAGTTTCAATTAAATCTATAATGCAACCGATATTTGCATTTTCTGCATGATTTGAAATTGTACGCAAAAGCCTTTTGGCTGGCTCACTTAGCTTTAATTTATATTCTTGGGATTGCTT
>Ga0364887_10621_pt1 | contig 15445 bp, 17 predicted proteins | sample ExccelJu500001D4_4_FD_206924 | JGI IMG/M metagenome (GOLD analysis project Ga0364887, IMG submission 206924) | Enriched cells from Trout Bog Lake Hypolimnion, Wisconsin, USA - BchlTB.July23.5000.01.D4 | ecosystem: Environmental > Aquatic > Freshwater > Lake > Hypolimnion/Profundal zone | place...
GTGGAGGCACCCCTAGCATATTTTCGGCTGAGTCGATTAATCGAATTTTAAATCAGGTCCGCATGCTCACACCTCTGGAATTTGATGCAGAAATTACACTGGAGGCCAATCCTGGTACTGTCGATGCTTCAAATTTTCGGGGCTATAATGAGGCTGGTGTTAATCGATTGTCTTTGGGCATACAGAGTTTTAATAATGATCACCTGCGAGCGCTAGGTCGCATCCATGATAGCCAACAAGCTTTGGATGCCATAACGCTAGCGATGCAAAATTTTGATCAAGTTAACTTTGATATTATGTATGGCCTGCCACAACAAAAACTAAATGATGCCCTGCAAGATGCTCAAACAGCGATTAGCCTAAATCCCTCACATCTTTCTTTTTACCATTTAACTTTAGAGCCTAATACTCCCTTTTATCGAACACCACCAAGCTTGCCTGATGATGATATTAGCGCTGAAATGCAAGTTGAAATTGAGGTATTATTAGCTAAGCATGGTTATGATCATTACGAAACATCTGCATTTGCAAAGCCAGGTAAGCAAGCTAAACATAACCTAAATTATTGGCAGTTTGGGGACTACTTAGGCATAGGTGCAGGTGCACATAGCAAACTCAGTTATCACGACAAAATTATGCGTGAATCGCGCCACAAACATCCCAAAGCCTATATGGAACAATCTATGCGGGGCGAAGCTGTAGATCGCACCTGGCAGATTGGTGCTGATGATTTAGGATTTGAATTTATGATGAATGCTCTGCGTTTAATTGATGGTGTTGCAATTGATTTGTTTCAGCAGCGAACTGGTATCAGCTTCAATAAACTGGACACTGCTATCAGAAAGGCGCAAAACAAAGGGTTATTGGACGTTAAGCAAAACCTCATTAAACCTACTCTAATGGGTCAACGTTTTTTAAATGAATTACTTGAGCTATTTCTTTAAATCATTACTCTGTTGCAGGTTTAAGAAAGATGGCTTATATATCTTAACGGCATAGCCTAGCAGCCATTTGCTTAGGTATAGAATAATGAGCGTACCCAGTAAATCCGCTGCAAATAAGGGAGTGAAGTCATGATAATATTTAAATGTACCAATATGGTAAAAGTGCTGACTGCTAAATAAAGCATCTGCAAAAGCACACGCTAATGTAAAGACTATCAACTGCCTGCCCGTTAACCCTTCTAGACTGGCTGGTATGTTAAAAAACTATTTGCAAATGCGTTTAGCCAGCATTGGTGACAAGCTAGAAACGACAGCCAAGTAAAGTAGTTGGTTAGAAGTCTCTGCATGGTTAGTAAGAACATAGCCTAGAAAAAGACCTGCTACGCCAAACCAACCAAAGATAAAGACGGAAAACATGCGAATTCCAGCAGGTAAAAATATCCAGTAATCACTTGTGTTATATTTTAAAAAGGAAAATAACAACAAATTTATTTGATATACCAACACCCAAACCAAGGCCACTAAAATTACTTGGATAACAAAGGTTTTGATTTCCGATATTGTCGGAATTATTTCGAGACTCACTTAATCCTTTACAGCATTAACTAAACACTGTCCTAAATGGGCAAAATAACTCGCGGTTAACTCTGTTTGTACAATATATTTAATCCGGTTGTCAATTTGGTCGACAACTAAAGCAATTAATCCTTTTTTTCGTAGTGTCTTTAAACGTCTATGCACCGTACTTGGAGAAATATCTGAGGATGCATGCATCGTTTCTAATACCGTCAGTTTCTTCCCTGCGTGCCAAGCAGAGGCAAAGTAATTCAACAGCCTTTCCTCTAAAGGGTCTAATAAAGGATAATGTGTGAGATCATGAACGGCTTGCGTTAAGTGTAAAAACTTAATATATGTGAGAGACGTTTTAATATTCATAAGTATAATTATTGTCTTTATTTATCTAAATAACAAGTAATTTCAATCACATCCAAAGATTCCGATTGACTAGATTCTAGAGGGTACAACAGTTTATAACATATGAGCGCCTAAGGTGCTTGTTCAGTATTAGCCTGTTTAATCGTATCTCTTGCTTTAGCAATGGCAGCCTTTACCTGCGATGGGGCCGTGCCACCAACATGGTCTCGCCCATGCAATGAACCTTCCAGAGTTAAAACTGCATAAACATCATCAGCAATACTGGGTGCAAAGTGCTGAAGTGTGGCAATAGGCAAATCGCTAAGATCGACTTTCTTATCCACAGCATAACGGACGGCTTTAGCTACAACTTCATGCGCATCTCTAAATGGCATACCTTTTTTAGCTAAATAGTCTGCAAGGTCTGTAGCTGTTGCAAAGCCCTCACTGGCAGCTTGTCGCATATTTTCCTTATTTACTGTGATACCTTGCATCATGTCGGCATAAATTTCTAACGTCATCAGCAATGTATCTGCCGTATCAAATAATGGTTCTTTATCTTCTTGATTATCCTTGTTGTAAGCTAAGGGTTGCCCTTTCATCAATGTCAATAGTGCCGTTAAATTTCCATAAATACGACCCGTTTTTCCGCGCACTAATTCTGGTACATCTGGATTCTTTTTTTGCGGCATAATTGATGAACCAGTGCAAAATCGATCGGCAATATCTATAAAAGCAAATCTCGGGGAACTCCACAAAATTAATTCTTCAGACAAGCGTGATAAATGCATCATTACTAACGAGGCAGCAAAGGTGAATTCAATAGCAAAGTCTCGATCAGAAACTGCATCTAGAGAGTTTTCACATACTCCATCAAAACCCAAGGCTTCAGCTACCATTTCACGGTCTATCGGATAACTCGTTCCTGCCAACGCACTCGCACCTAAAGGCAAAAGGTTAATTCTTCGACGCGCATCAACAAAACGCTCAGCATCGCGTTTTAGCATTTCGACATAAGCCATTAAATGATGACCAAATGTTACTGGTTGCGCTACTTGTAAATGCGTAAAGCCTGGCATTACTGTATCAAAGTGGTTTTCTGCTAAATCCAATAAACTTAATTGCAACTTATACAAACCATCCAGCATTTGGTCAGTCACGGCACGAAGCCATAATCGCACATCAGTAGCCACTTGATCATTACGGCTTCTGCCTGTATGTAAGCGCTTACCTGCATCACCAATTTTATCGGTAAGCCGTTTTTCAATATTTAAATGCACGTCCTCTAGATCCAGCAACCATTCGAATTTGCCAGCTTCTATCTCATGCAAAATTTCTGCTAACCCTTGTTCAATAGATTGCACATCCTCCAAACTAATAATTTTTTGTGCACCCAACATTTGTGCATGTGCAACCGAGCCCTGAATATCAAAGACTGCTAAACGTTGATCAAAGCTAATGGAAGCCGTGTACTTTTTAACCAGCACCGCAACTGGCTCATTAAATCGGCCCGACCAACTAGCACCTTTGTTGTTGAGTGCGCTTTGCGCGAGACTATGTTTTTTTATTTCGTTCACTTATGTCACTTTCATTTAAATAATTGCTAAACAACAATTTTTATGATTAGTATAATGCAAAAAACCAAAGCTACACCTGCAAAATCTGTCATGAGATAGTCAAATGACTTGCGTAACATGTGAAATTTTAACGAGATCTTACAAATACTTAACGAAGATTAATAAACCTAGACGCAAAGACCCTCCCTTAGGCTTAGCTCAACGTATGCTTGTGGTAAAATCGAAAAATTAAATAATCAGCAACCCCTTCTAGATGAAAAGTTCAACTCATACTTCCAATCCATTGCCAACGGGACCAATAAAACTGGTGATTGCCTCACGTGAAAGTGCGTTAGCGATGTGGCAAGCGCGCTTTATTCAAAACAGCTTACAAACATTATACCCAGCAACATCCGTAGAAATTTTAGGTATGACCACCACAGGCGACCAAATTTTGGATACTCCATTAGCCAAAGTCGGTGGCAAAGGGCTCTTTGTGAAAGAGTTGGAGAGCGCATTGGCCGATGGCCGTGCTGACCTAGCTGTCCACAGCATGAAAGATGTACCAATGAATTTACCTGAGGGCTTTATGCTAGTCGCTACTGGTGAACGAGAAAATCCAAGAGATGCATTTGTTTCGAACGACTTTTTATCATTAGAGAAATTACCTGCAGGCAGTGTTGTCGGCACTTCAAGTCTACGTCGTCAAAGTCAATTACAAGCTCGTTTACCACATTTAAAAATTGAGTCACTACGCGGTAATTTACAAACTCGCTTGAGAAAGCTAGACGAAGGACAATATGCTGCCATTATTCTTGCTGCAGCGGGTCTTATCCGTCTAGGCCTTAGTCATCGTATTCGTAGCGAAATTTCACTAGAGCAGAGTATTCCAGCGGTGGGTCAAGGTGCTTTAGGAATAGAAATCTGCAGCCATCGTACCGATCTACTTACAATTCTTGCTCCGCTAAACCACCTTGATACCCAAGTGTGCGTTGAAGCGGAGCGAGCGATGAGCCGAGCGTTAGCTGGAAGTTGTACTGTGCCGCTTGGTGCCTATGCCGTATGTGAGGATGACAAAATTCTCATTAGAGGTTTTGTGGCTAGCGTTGATGGTGCAAAAATGTTGGTTGAAACTGCAATGGGCAGTAAGCATGATGCTGATGCTTTAGGTAAAACCTTAGCGCAAAAACTACGCGCTAAAGGTGCAGATCAGATTTTAGCCTTGTTAGATCACTCGTAATCTCCAATAGACTTAACAACGATGTCCGTTTTACTTAATGGCTTTGGTATCGTCATCACCCGACCACTAGATCAGGCTAAAAACCTAAGCATATTAATTGAGCAACAAGGCGGTAAAGCCATATCATTTCCGCTCATAGCCATCAGCCCATTGTCTGACTACACTGAGTTTGAACATAACATCAAACAGCTTAAAATAACTGAGTGGATAATTTTCATCAGTAGCAATGCTGTTGATAGCGGCATGCCCCGAATAATTAATCAATACAAAAAACTGCCTGCTCATCTAAAATTTGCCGCTATAGGCCCTCAAACTGCAAAACAACTTTCTAGTTATGGCATACAGAATGTATTAATTCCTGATGCGCGTTTTGACAGTGAAGCGTTGCTCGCGCTTCCTCAAATGCACACTGTAAAAGATCAGCGCATTGTTATTGTTCGCGGGAAAGGTGGGCGTGAGCTGTTAGCTGAGACACTAATGGCTCGTGGTGCAAAGGTGTCGTTCGCAGAATGCTATCAAAGAATCAATCCACAAAACGACTGCATGCCATTAAAAAAAATTTGGCTGAATCAGAAATGCCATGCCATTGTAGTCACCAGCTCAGAGGCGATGCGTCACTTACTAAACATGACAAATAAGGGCAGCGATGATTGGATACGCAATATAAAAATTTGTGTCAATCATGCGCGCATTGCAGAAGAGGCTCACTTGATTGGTTTAAAAGTGAATATAGCATCAGCATCAGGCGATGAAGCAATGCTCAACTGCTTAAAGCAGTCGTTATTACCATAAAGACTCACCTGTATTTAGTCGTAATTCTGCGGGTATGAACTCAAAGACTTTTCGTGATTGTTGGGTTGGCAAAGCTAAAAGCATCGGCAAAAAAAGCATCTTCAGACAATCCGTGCTGAATAAAACTGGTTTTCGCGACTTCAACCATAGCTGGCGCCCCACAACAATAGACTTCATAGGCATTTAAATTAGATTGCGTAAAGTCATCTAATACTGCTTCATGCACCAAACCTCTTCTTCCACACCATTGATCTTCTGACAAATCTTCCGACAAAACTGGAATAAATTGAATATTGGCATGTGCTAAAGCCCAAGACTCTCCCAAATCTGCCATATATAAATCTCGTCGCGAACGTGCTCCCCAATACAGGGTGACTTTCCGATCTATCTTATTGTGAATCATATATTCAACAATACCTTTAATAGGCGCAAACCCAGTACCGCCAGCAACCATGATGATAGGCTTCTCAGAATCTTCACGTAAGTAGAAGCTACCTAGAGGGGCCTCAATCCGCATAATAGCTTTATCTGGCATTTCATTAAAAACATACTCTGTAAATTGACCCCCTGGGATTAAGCGTAAATGGAGTTCAAGCATGTTATCAATATGCGGTGCGTTAGCTAGTGAAAAGGCCCGCCGTTTACCATCTTTAAGTAAAAATTCTATATATTGCCCGGCCTTAAATTTCAAATGCTCACTATTGGGTAGCTTTAAAAACATAATCATCACATCAGGTGCGACTAACCGCTTGGTTTCTACACGCGCAGGAATAATACGTGGCGGAATTAAATCAGTCTTGATTGTTCGGCACTCCAAAGATAAGTCACTGAGGGGCCTCGCACAACAAAATAATGCCTTACCAGATGCCTTCTCAGCTTCAGTTAAAGCTCCAGTAGCATAATCTCCATAATCTACCGTTCCGCTCAAAACGCTGCCCTTACAACTACCGCAAGTACCATTACGGCATCCATAAGGAATATTAATGCCAGAGGCCAAGGCAGACTCTAGTAAAGTTTCACTGGGGCGCGAAGTAAAATGGTCACCACTCGGATAAATAGTAATTTCAAAAGTCATGTGTTTAATTCTCTAATTTACGATTTTCGCGTTTAGGTATCTCTATTTAGGACGAATTAATCTTCTCGATGAAATTCGCCTTCAATTACATCGTCATTTGCCGCGGCCCGGGTTTGATAGGTAGACGTTTCTTGCTTGTCTTTAGGTATACGAATTAACAATAAGATCACAGCAATGATATCAGTAAGCACACCTGGGATAATTAGCAATATTCCAGCAATAATATTCCGTGCGCTGCCAAATATAAGCTTAAGCGGATTAACCCCTTGTGTTAAGGATTGCTTCAAGTGTAGGGAAAGTGATATTTTTTCTTCTCGTATTAACTGGAATCCTAACAACGCAACTACCAAAAGGTAAAGCACTACCAACCAGCCATATTGATGCATTAAAATAACTAAAATCCAAATTTCAGCAATAGGAAAAGCCAATATCGCCAGTAAAAGAAATAAACGCACTACTTTTCTCCAATTCTATGAACCTATATTACTAATTAGTTTCCAAGTTAATGACACCTGTATTCTATAATTACAAGTCTTTACAATCATATATAGTCTTACTGACAAAAATTGTAAGGCGTATCGTTTTTAAATTAAGTGATCATAAATGTGAAAAAAAATCTGCAAATAATTAGTTTTGTACTTACGATGTTCTTTTTTGTTAGTACTTATGCTATTGAAGGCAACAAGGGTGCTCTTAACCTATTTGTTGCAGATAATAGCGCCAACATGTTTTTATCGCCTGATCTTGCTTTCAAACTTAATTTAATATTATCAGATACGCAAAATATTGAGGCTAACTTCAGCATAGCCCCAACCTACTATTTGTACCGTGAGAGGATTAAATTTGAAGTTACTTCTCCTTCAAATACTCGCGGGGCAGAAATTATGACTGTGCTCCTACCCAGCGGAGAAATGAAAGAGGATAAGACTTTCGGTAAGCAAGAAGTATATCACCACAACTTCAAGGGAAATATTAAACTAGTGGTGCCTACAACGGAACTATTAACGATTAAAGCGACATACCAAGGTTGTAGCGAGAAAGGCTTATGCTACGCACCAATCAAAAAGATTTTTACGCTCAATCCTAACTTGATCACACCCACTAATACGAACACCCCAATGACAACATCATGGTCAGATAGCGACACGGGGCGCCTATTAAAAACTGGTAATGTTTGGTTGATTATTGTTGGTTTTTTTGTAGCAGGACTTTTTCTTGCATTTACCCCATGTAACTATCCGATGATCCCAATTTTATCAAGCATTATTGTCGGTAGCCAACGCCAGCAAGAACAGCAATCCAAACTTCATACGTTTGGCTTATCGGTGGCTTACGTGCTGGGGATGGCATCGACTTATACTGTTGCAGGCATAGCTGCCGCATTATCGGGCGACTTAATCAGTCAATCATTGCAAAACCCATGGGTGCTTTCAACAACAGCCCTATTGTTTGTAATATTGGCATTATCCATGTTCAATCTCTACGAACTAAAGTTACCGTCTAACTTTGAGACCAAAATGTTGCAGGCTAGCAATAAGTTAAAAGGTGGCCAGTTTTTAGGTGTGTTTATTATGGGCGCAATATCTGCATTAATCGTGAGTCCTTGTATCTCAGCGCCCTTGTCTGGTGCTTTAATTGTCATCGGTCAAACGCATAATATCGTTCTTGGTGGCGTAGGCTTGTTTGCGCTTGCTATTGGCATGGGCGTCCCATTATTATTGATTGGCGCCTCAGCCGGACGCTTGTTACCCAAGACTGGCGACTGGATGAACACTGTACGTAACTTTTTTGGTATCTTAATGCTTGCTATGGCCATCTGGATATTTTCCTCTGTGATACCAAATAACATAGCGCTTGCATTGTGGGCAGCGCTGATGATTATTACAGCGGTATATTTTAGCGCTCTCGACAACTTACCGTCCCATGCTAGTTACAAGATGAAACTAGGCAAAGGTATTGCTGTCCTTATATTGTTATTAGGTATCGCAGTTCTTATTGGTGCTCTATCTGGTGCTAAGTCTGTATTTCAACCGTTAAGTGGACTTAACATTGCCAATAGCTCTAACATTAAGTCAACAAGCTCTCCCACACTTGCTTTTAACCGTATTACAAGTATTACCGATTTGGAGAAGAAATTGGCATCAATTAAAGGCAAGCCGGTCATGCTCGATTTTTATGCTGATTGGTGCGTAGCTTGTCAAGAATTAGACAAATTGACATTTAGCGATCAAAAAATTCAAGATATGCTTAAAAGTACTGTATTGCTGCAAGTTGATGTCACAGCAAACTTAGAGGAAGATAAGTCGCTCTTAAAACACTTTGGCTTATATGGTCCACCTGGGATTATATTTTTTAATGGCGAAGGGCAAGAGTTGACTACACTTAAAACTGTTGGCTTTGAAGATGCGAATCAGTTCCATGCCACGCTGTCAAAGCGAGATAGTTGTATTGCACCTCCTAACGGATTGACATCTATCAAATGCTAAAAAAAATACTCCCCAATATCGCCTATCTAGCACTAATGTTATGCTTGGGTTTAGGTATTTTTTATTACTTCTTAAATCCTGCTAATATCAATAATGGCAAGAACACTCATTTAGCCAAGCTTAATTCAGCTGCTTTTTTTTCGGCAAAAATGCCGAATGAAAATGGTGTAAATCAAGCGCTAATTAAATACAAAGGTAAAATTATTGTACTTAATTTCTGGGCTACTTGGTGCCCACCTTGTCGTGAAGAAATACCTGAACTTTCTCAACTTCAGGTAAAGTACCTTCAAAAAAATGTCACGGTAGTGGGTATAGCCGTTGATGAAATTGACTCTGTTAAAGAGTTCGTGAAAGCCACCCCTATTAACTATCCCATAGTTGTCGATGAAAATTCTGGCATGGCATTAGGCATCAAACTGGGGAATGACAAAGGAGTTCTCCCCTACACAGTCATTATAGATTCTAGTGGCAAGGTCATTCAATCATTCTTTGGTCGGATTAACAAACCTATTTTAGAGCATACTTTATTGCCATTATTGCCACAATAATAGATATTGTCTTAAACGAATGATATCAATCACTTAAATAAACAATGCAGCCTAATTTCGTTTAATTTCACTAATGTAGCTGGACAAAACTACATAACTTCGTCAAAATTGTGCTTATGTGCTACTTTAATTTACGCAACAAATCGTTCAAAAAAGTCCTTTGGCATGCCGACTAAGTCTATTTTAGTATTACATGGGCCTAACCTCAATTTATTGGGATTACGAGAACCTGAGCACTACGGCAATCTAACCTTAGATGACATCAACAAGTCTCTTACTGAGAAAGCAACGTCAGCTCATATTTCATTGGAATGTTTTCAGAGTAATTCAGAAGCCGAACTTGTTAGCAAAATACAAAATTTTGCGACCACAAAATTAGATTTCATTATTATTAATCCTGCTGCGTTTACACATACCTCCGTAGCCATGCGTGATGCATTAAGTGCAATTAAAGTACCCTTTATCGAGGTTCATTTATCAAATGTTCATGCGCGAGAGGCATTTCGCCACCATTCTTATTTTACTGATATTGCTGTTGGTGTAATAAGCGGCTTAGGTGCACATGGTTACAACATGGCACTTGATTATGCCATCGAAAAATTTCGTCTTAGCTAGTCACAATAATTAATTCAAAACAATTTTTTTACAAGATTTTTAGAGGTTACTATGGACTTACGCAAACTTAAAAAGTTAATTGATCTGGTTGAAGCATCAGGCATCTCTGAACTTGAGCTCACTGAGGACGGAGAAAAAGTTCGAATTAGTCGAAATTTCACAGCAAATATGCAAGCGCCTCAGTTTGCCCCTATGCAATATGCAACTGCGCCACAAGTGCTTGCACCAGCCGAAACTTTAGCTCCTGCTGTCGAAGAAGGCCATCCAGTTAAATCACCTATGGTAGGTACCTTTTATCGCTCACCATCTCCAGATTCAAAATCATTTGTTGAAGTAGGTGATACGGTCGCTGTGGGAGACACTCTATGCATTATTGAAGCAATGAAACTACTCAATGAAATTGAGTCAGACAAAGCCGGTGTAGTTAAAAAAATATTAGTGGACAACGGCCAAGCAGTTGAGTACGGCGAACCACTATTCATTATTGCTTAATTACAGGATTTTAATTACATGGCTATGTTTGACAAAATCTTAATCGCCAACCGTGGTGAAATCGCCTTGCGTGTTCAACGTGCATGTCGCGAACTTGGTATCAGAACAGTGGCAGTGCATTCTGAAGCTGACCGTGAAGCTAAATATGTAAAGTTAGCTGATGAATCCGTATGTATTGGGCCAGCCCCCTCCAGCCAAAGTTACTTAAATGTGCCGGCTGTTATTAGCGCAGCTGAAGTGACTGATGCGCAAGCAATACATCCTGGTTATGGTTTCTTGTCTGAGAATGCTGATTTTGCAGAACGTGTAGAGCAAAGTGGCTTTGTGTTTATTGGTCCGCGTGCAGAAACCATCCGCTTAATGGGCGATAAAGTTTCAGCAAAAGATGCAATGCGTAAGGCAGGGGTGCCTTGCGTGCCAGGATCAGAGGGCGCGCTGCCAGATGACTCTGCTGAAATCATTAAAATAGCCAAACAAGTTGGTTACCCAGTCATTATTAAAGCGGCTGGTGGTGGTGGTGGGCGTGGTATGCGCGTTGTACATACAGAGGCTGCTTTGTTAACTTCTGTCACCATGACTAAAGCTGAAGCTCAAGCTGCGTTTGGTAATCCAGTGGTTTATATGGAGAAGTATCTAGAAAAACCACGTCATATTGAAATTCAAGTTCTGGCTGATCAACACGGAAATGCTGTGTTCTTAGGTGAGCGTGATTGTTCTATGCAACGTCGTCATCAAAAAATAATTGAAGAAGCACCAGCTCCATTATTAAACCCAAGATTGCGCGATAAAATTGGAGAGCGTTGTGCAGAAGCTTGCCGTAAAATCAAGTATCGTGGTGCAGGTACCTTTGAGTTTTTATACGAAAATAACGAGTTTTATTTCATTGAAATGAATACGCGTTTGCAAGTTGAACATACGGTGACTGAAATGATTACTGGAATTGACCTAGTTCAACAACAAATTTTTGTTGCCGCTGGTGAAAAGCTCAAATTCCGCCAAAAAGATATCATCCTTAAAGGGCATGCTATTGAGTGCCGTATCAATGCTGAAGATGCCTATAACTTTGTTCCATCTCCAGGCAAGATTAATACATTCCATATGCCTGGTGGTCCTGGTGTTCGTATAGATACTCATGCTTATGCTGGCTACACAGTACCGCCACATTATGACTCTATGATTGGTAAGTTGATTACTTATGGCGATACACGTTCTCAAGCTATTGCACGGATGCGTATTGCTTTGTCTGAAATGATGATCGATGGTATCAGCACCAATGTCCCACTTCATGCTGATTTAATGGCAGATGCAGCGTTTCACTTGGGTGGTACTAGCATTCATTACCTAGAGCAAAAACTCGGTATTTATAATAAATAAGTAGGTTGGTATGGCCTGGGTCTCACTAAAAATAGAAGCACAAGATAATACCGCTGATCTAGTTAGCGATACCTTAATGGGGTTAGGTGCTCTATCAGCAATTATTGAAGATGCAAATGCCGAGACACTTGACGAGCAACCCATCTTTGGTGAGCCCGGCGATCCGCCACCGGGAATTTGGCAACAAAATTTGGTGAGTGCATTGTTTGATGAGGGTGTCGATATCGATCAAATTATGCAAGATTTACACCAAGAAACTGGCCTTAGCTCCCTTCAATTTAGTACTGAGATTATTCATGAGCAAGATTGGGTTCGTGCTACTCAAGCCCAATTTGAACCCCTCCGCATTACCGACAATTTATGGATAGTGCCAACATGGCATACCATTCCTAATGTAGATGCAATCAATATTATTCTTGATCCAGGTTTAGCTTTTGGGACAGGGAGCCACCCAACCACACACTTATGCCTAGCATGGCTAAGTGAAGTGGTGGGTAATCAAGATACTTTACTCGATTATGGATGTGGCTCAGGCATTTTAGCCATTGCTGCCAAAAAACTTGGCGCTGCGATGGTCATTGGTGTTGATATTGATTCACAAGCTATAATTGCTAGCAATTTCAACGCTGAACAAAATGCTGTGCAAGCAAATTTTCATCATGCATCACAATTTGAACTACACCCATTTGATATCATTGTGGCTAACATTTTGTCCAGCGCATTAAGTGTACTTGCACCAGTTCTGGCTAGTGCGTGTAGAGCTGGTGGAAAAGTTGCACTTTCTGGCATATTGCGTGAACAAGAGTCAGCTGTTACTGCTATTTATTCTGAATGGTTTACTATGGAACCCGCTCAATATATGGAATCTTGGGTGTTGCTAACCGGCACAAGAAAATGCGTTCCATAACGTTTTGTCCTAACTGTCAAACTCAATATTTTGTTAGTGAAGAGCAACTCGGCAAGCACCAAGGTCAAGTGCGTTGTGGGCATTGCCTGCATGTTTTTGATGGTAACGTTCATAGACTAGATTTATCTACTGGAATAGTGAGTCACATTGAAGACACTTCTCTTACCTCTGAACCTGCAGCCGTTGAAAACGTTGCTAACAGTACTAAGTTAAATGAAGCTGAAGATACCAAACCGCATCACGTGAAAAACTTATCGTCTAATAAGCGAAGTCGAATCAATCTATATGCCATCCTTTTACTAGCTTGCTTCTTCTTTCAATGCATATTCTTTTTACGTAATCAATTAGTCATCTATTATCCGAACACCAAGCCTTACTTAGAGCAAATATGCACAATGCTCTCGTGCCAAATAGCCTTACCAAAAAAGATTGAATCAATTGTCATCGATGACTCTGATATCAAGGAAGATCCGATTTATATAGGCTTAATGCATGTATCTAGCACGATAATCAATCAAGCTAATTTTAGCCAAGCTTATCCAAATATTGAACTCACCCTTACCGACATCGATGATAAGCCTAGACTGCGCCGATTATTTAAGCCAAATGAATATCTAAATGACCATAGCAATATTATTAATGGAATGGCATCAAAAGCGGAAATTAAGGTCAATATTCCGATAAAGATCACTGGCTTTAATGTTGCAGGATATCGGGTGTTCCTTACTTATTAAGCCTAAATAAAATCATGATGATTATTTAGTCACTTTTTATAGATGCATTTTTATTTTATATTACAACGTATGAAATAAATAATAAGATACTGATCAAGCTTTAATTTAAAAATGTTTTTGCTATTTTAGTAAGTCTAAACTTTCCGATTTTATTGCTTTTACAGATTTAGCGATGCATTCTATTGCCTGCTCTCTCGCATAACTTTTACGCCAAGCTAAAGCAATTCTCCGCACCGGAACAGGTTGCTCAAAAGGAATAACTTTAACGAGTGGATTGATATATCGCTCTGTTGCTGCACTACATGGCAACACCGTGATTCCCAAATTGGAAGCGACCATGCTACGAATAGTCTCCAAGGAATTCCCCTGAAGCACTTGCCCTTTACGGGATAAATCTGGACAAGCCTGCAATACCGAATGGCTGTAACAATGGCCACTATTTAGTAGCAGCACATTTTCATCGACCAACTCATGTGCTTTAATTGATTTTCTCACTCCCCAAGGATGGTTAACTGGCACCATAACAACATATTTTTCATCATACAAAGGTAAGGTTTTTATTCCGGCCACATTAAATGGTAAAGCAACAACAGCAGCATCAATTACTCCTGCCTTAAGTTGGACTTCTAATTGCGCAGTTAAATTTTCTTCTATATCAAGTGGCATTTCGGGAGCACTTATGCGCAAAATTGGAATAATTTCAGGCAATAAATAAGGTCCAACAGAGTAGATTAATCCTAGTCTAAATGGTCCAGCAAGTTGGTCGTTACCCTGCTTTGCAATATCGCGAATGCGACTAGCTTCTTCAAGCGTAAGTATGGCTTGCACTATAATTTGCTCCCCAATTGGCGTTGGGCTAACATCGGTACGACTTCGTTCAAATATTAAAACACCTAAATCTTCTTCCAATTTTTGGATTGCCAAGCTTAACGCTGGCTGGCTGACAAAGCATTTTTCTGCAGCTCGCCTAAAATTACGCGCTTTCGAAACGGCGACTACAAAACGTAATTCATTTAGGGTCATTCAAACCACTCCTCAGCTGTTGGATAAGATTATTTATTAAAGCTTAATAGGCTCAGCTTATCCAAAAATTATAACAAGATAATACTATCTATCAATATGATTTTATATTGTTACAAATTAAGTCTAAATTTTTATGAATTAAAGTGATTAGTTCATCTATGCGGTGTCGTACATTTTTAACTTTATATATAATGTGCATAGTTACAAAGTTTATAAGATGTCACCTAACTAGCTGGTGTGTTAGTAAGAACAATTTTGTAATCTTCGCACCATTCTAGTAATGCTTCATTGCAGGCATTTGCCTCAAAAGAAAACCACTGTTCCAATAACCCCTGCGCTTGTAACAATTCTTTTAACCTTCGGTATGCACTTGGCTTACGGAAGAAGTTAGCTACCGTGTTGTAGTCATCTGGAAGCGCTTCTTTAATAAATGCTAATGCCATTTTCTGGCCAAGTTGCAGTTCGTTCTTATGCGGCACCTCAAGGTAGAATTTTGAATCTTCTACATTATCTGGCACATCTTCTTCTAGATCTTGACTAGAAGATAACCAATAGATTGCACCAGATACTAAACTTATATAGGCATGATGCTCACGCGGAGGCCCTGCACTAACAAACTCGAACGCATTGCGTAAATCATCATAATCAATACTAAGCATGTAACCCTCAATTTAAACAGATAATCTTTTACTCATATCCAAAAGTGTCATTATCTCGTATTAACAAAGGTAATTATAATATCGT
>Ga0364887_10623_pt1 | contig 15391 bp, 9 predicted proteins | sample ExccelJu500001D4_4_FD_206924 | JGI IMG/M metagenome (GOLD analysis project Ga0364887, IMG submission 206924) | Enriched cells from Trout Bog Lake Hypolimnion, Wisconsin, USA - BchlTB.July23.5000.01.D4 | ecosystem: Environmental > Aquatic > Freshwater > Lake > Hypolimnion/Profundal zone | place...
GAAAATTTAACACCCTATGAATCTGCCCTTATTCCATTATTAACAAGTAAAAGTAAAAGAGGGCAAAATATAGTTCCAACTACTTCTATGTTGTAATCCAAATATCAAGAATATTATTATGTTTTATTAATGTCTTATTCAAAATGTTATTATCTTTGTTCTTAGAAAGTTAAAGAGGAAATAGGCTCTGCTGGGGAGCAACCTATTAGCAATAAGCTTTCTGCGTTATACAGTAAACGTAAAGGGGATGGCATTTTGCTGTCCCTTTTTTACTTTACTGGTTTCGCTTTATGGTCTAAAAAAACCCAATACGATCGTATCGCGAAATTTACCAGAGAAGTAAATTCAATTATAAATCCTACAAAAACAACCTTCTATCAGTAGACAAAGCTACAATTCCCTGTTTTAGTTAAGTAAGAAAAAGTGCCACAGACTTAATAAGCAGACGAGCTGCAAGTAGTAGATAGTGGTCACTTCAGATATTGATTGTTTTCGTAGGTTATATTAAACGATTTTATTTTCATATTTCTTTTGACTAATCAAAACAAAAAATATTCTATTGACTAATTTGCGTGCAATTCGCGTTATGGCTATGTTTGACTCCATTTTCTTACAGTATTTTGAATACGCAAGACTTAGTGCAGGATCTCTCCGGGCTGCTATCCATGAACTTTCAATCAAAGTTCTGCGCATTGAATTGTGTCTTCGCGGAGTAATTTCACCTTTGTTTTCACGTTCTCCGCTGGAATGACAAGTTGGTATCAACCCTATAAATCCTGCCAACTTATCACTGTTTTCAAATCGAGTAATATCTTCTATTTCTACTAATAGAATCATACCGGTAATCAATCCAATACCAGGGATACTCCGTATCAATTCAATGTTTTTAGAATACTGCTCACTCGTCGACAATTCTTTAATTTTCTTTGTTGCATTTAATAATATCGCACGTTGCTGTTCTGCCTCTTTTATCCAGAGCTGAAGAGAATCAGTTCCTGTTGAGTATTGAAGTTGAATAGTTTTTAACCAATTAATAAATCGTTTTGACCAATGACCATTTCCGTTTTCAAACTCTTGAGGAAATTCAATACCATAAAAATATAACATTGATTTGATTCGTTGCTTGATTCGTGTCATGTCTTTAACAATGGTACTGCGTACTCGAATCAATGATCTATTTTCTAATGTTTCAACTCTGGGGATATATATTCCTTTAAGCTCGTTAGCTCGAAGTGACCTGCCAATCTTATTACTATCCACAGGATCGCTCTTGTGCATTTGTTCTTTTTGTGTTGTAGGAACATCTGCCGGATTGATCACTATGTTGTGAATGCCCAACTCTACTAATTTATAATGTGCCCAAAGTCCACAAAAACCTGCTTCATAAGCTGAAAAATAATTCCCATTTGGAAAGTTCTTTTTAAGATATTCGAATAAAGCCTCTGGTTTAGGAGGTGCTTTAAAAGTCTTATGATATAAATTTTCTGTGTAAATCGACGTGTTCCAACTATTCAAATGAACATCTAAACCGACAAAAATATTTTGTCCTTCAAAATTTAATACTTTACTTTGTGTTTGCATAAGTTACTTGATTTTATAATTTAAGTTTCGATTCTCAAAATTATAATATTCTTGTAACTTATGCCCTTTTAGGCATAATATCTTTTCATTTTACAAACATAGGGACTTACAATCTACTACCTACTACTCACTACTTTCTACCGACTACTTACTACTTACTATTTCTTGCCTACCACTTCATCCACAGTGTAATTAAGAAAACGATTAAAAGGATAGGCACATTTCGCAATTGCTGCAACCTGCAATACAAAATCGGGAGCATGAAGGATAACATCATCGAGAGGATGATCGACAAGATAATGTTTCAGTTTAAGCAGTTCTGCATCCGGAAATTCTTTTGGAAATCCACGAGGAACAGTTTTAAGCTTATCTTCTTCGTAGAATCCATTAAAATATTGTGAAAAATCATGACTGGTTCTGATTTCGTTCAGTTCGTCAATATTATCGTATACACTCTGTCGTAAAGCCTTCAGCATAGTAGGGTCAGGGCACCATACTCCTACCGAAAAGAAACAGCCGGTCGGGTCAACATGCAGGTAATAGCCGGCATGCTGGCTTTTTCGTCCTCCTGCTGATGCAATGTATACTCCAAAATGAGTCTTGTAAGGTGTTTTATCGTTTGAAAAGCGAATATCACGGTAAATGCGAAAAACGCATTCTTTAAATTCGACATGTTTAATTGATTCATCAAAAGTAGAAATCTGAGTGATGAGTTCCTTGCACATTTGCTCAAATTCCGTCCGAACCTGATCGTACCACACCTTGTTCTCAGCGAACCATTCTCGGTTGTTGTTTTCTTTCAGCTCAGTTAAAAACCGGAGTATATTATCTATATCCATAAGGTTTAATTTTTAGTTTGACAAATATAAGGCAAAATTCAGATAAAAAAATGGTTACTTTCCTTTTTTTTAAATCAGGACCATATTTTGTGGAAAAATGATTACTTTTGCAGTATAAATAAGCTCTTACAAGAACTTGCAAATGAATATATATGCATTTGAACAACAGGTAGATTCCAGTTGTGAGAATAAAGTTATAAACATAAAATGAAAAATAGAATTAATCAATTGTTGGAGGAAATAAACCAACTGACTGCTTCGAATCAGGAAGAACTTGAAACGTTAAGAATTAAATTTCTAAGCAAGAAAGGAGAAATATCAACTCTTTTCAATGACTTCAGAAACGTAGCCAATGAAGAGAAACGCGAAGTCGGTCAATTATTGAACGAACTGAAAAATGCAGCTCAGGACAAGATAAATGAACTGAAAGATAATTTCAACAATACAAACAAGACTGAGCAAAAGACTGATTTAACAAGAAGCTCCGACCCTGTTAAACTAGGAACACGCCATCCCCTTTCGCTTGTTAAACATGAGATTATCGATATTTTCTCACGTATCGGTTTTACCATAGCCGAAGGTCCTGAAATTGAAGATGACTGGCATGTGTTTGGAGCCTTGAACTTCCCTCCTGAACATCCAGCCCGTGATATGCAGGATACGTTTTTCATTGAACAAAATCCGGATGTGCTTCTTCGTACGCATACCTCTTCTGTTCAATCACGTGTTATGGCTAATCAAAAACCCCCTATCCGGATGTTGTTCCCCGGACGTGTTTACAGGAATGAAGCCATATCATACCGTGCCCACTGCTTTTTCCACCAGGTTGAAGGCCTTTATATCGATAAAGATGTTTCATTTGCCGACCTGAAACAGGCTTTGATGTATTTTGCAAAAGAAATGTTTGGTCCCGATACTCAGATACGCTTACGCCCTTCTTATTTTCCATTTACCGAACCCAGTGCAGAAATGGATATTTCATGTAACCTCTGCGGTGGGAAAGGTTGTCCATTTTGCAAACACACAGGTTGGGTTGAAATACTCGGTTGTGGCATGGTAGATCCGAATGTGCTTGAAAATTGCAGCATAGACTCAAAAGTTTATACAGGTTACGCTTTTGGAATGGGCGTGGAACGTATTACGAACCTGAAATACCAGGTGAAAGATCTACGCATGTTTTCTGAAAATGACGTGAGGTTCTTACAACAGTTTGAATCGGCCTATTAATGAAACATACAGAATTTGATTAAATAATACAAATGTAAAATTCTAATATCAATACCCATTTAAGTCAAAAGAGCTTGCTGCGTTTCGTAGCAAGCTCTTATTGTTTCGTATTATTAAATTGGCGATTATCAACTATCTTTTTATTTCAGAAACTACGGTATAGCTATAAATCTGTCAAGCAATGACGTTCATATAAATACCAGGAGAAACATATCCTGTTATCAGACGTAAAACCGTCAACCTGACCTCAGAATTCCCTTAAAAAACAAACATAGATTATACGATTATTTAGTCCGGGTTACACAATTAAATAGTATTTTTGCATAGTAAATTAAAAACTTTAAAGTATGAGACTTATAATCCAACCTGATTATCAGGAGGTGTCGAAATGGGCAGCAAATTATATTGCTTCTGCCATTCAACGGGCATCTGTTAAGAGTGACAAACCATTTGTATTAGGATTGCCGACGGGTTCTTCCCCATTAGGAATTTATCATAATTTAATTGATTTATATGAGAATGGAATTGTTTCTTTTAAAAATGTAATTACGTTTAACATGGACGAATATGTTGGGTTACCTCAACATCACGAGCAAAGCTATTATACTTTTATGTGGGACAACTTTTTCAGCCATCTGGATATCAAACCTGAAAATGTACATATTCTAAATGGCAATGCGGTAGATCTGGAAGAAGAATGTGCAGCTTATGAAGCCAAAATGAAAGATGTCGGAGGAGTTGATTTGTTTTTGGGAGGAATTGGAGCCGATGGTCACCTGGCTTTTAATGAACCTGCCTCTTCACTTGCTTCACGAACACGCCAAAAAACGTTGACAACAGATACTCTTATTGCAAATTCGCGTTTTTTTGATAACGACGTCAACAAAGTACCTAAAACATCACTAACTGTCGGGGTAGGCACCATTATGGATGCAAAAGAAATACTAATCGTCACCAGTGGCCACAATAAGGCCCGTGCCCTGCGTCATGCCGTGGAAGAACCCATTAATCAAATGTGGACTATAAGTGCCCTGCAACTTCATCCAAAGGGCATAATCGTTTGTGATTATGATGCCTGTGCTGAATTGAAGGTAGGAACTTACAAATACTTTCTAGATATTGAAAAAGATTCTTTAAATGCAGATTCCTTACTTTAATCTGATCCTCTAAAAAACAAAAAACCATGATAATTAAATATCATGGTTTTTTGTTTTATCTCTCTACCTACTACGTACTATCTATTCCACACGTCCGCCCCGTTCGGAACGTTGTTCTGTTTTAAGTGGATTTAATCCGTATGCTTTATTTTGTATCCTGTTTTGATAGATATCGTAAGCCGTATATAATGCCTGTCTGAATGATTCTTCAGAAGCAATATTATGCCCTGCAATATCGTATGCTGTTCCATGATCGGGGGATGTTCTGATAACTGACAATCCTGCCGTAAAATTCACTCCGGTATCCATAGATACAGTCTTAAAAGCTATTAAACCCTGGTCATGATACATTGCCAGTACAGCATCAAATTTACTGAAGTTACCTGAGCCAAACAGTCCATCTGCCGGATAGGGTCCTACGCAAACTATGCCTGATTTCTCTGCCTGTTTAAGTGCTGGAATAATTACCTTTTGTTCTTCGTCACCGATCAAACCATTATCCCCTGCGTGGGGGTTAAGACCTAATACGGCTATTCTGGGGCGGATGATTGAGAAATCCTTTTTCAACGAATCGTTTAATACTATCAGTTTTTCTAATATTAATTTCTCTGTCAGATGAGCAGCAATATCTTTCACAGGAATATGACCGGTTACAACTGCTACCCGCATGACATCGTTGATCAACATCATCAATGCGGGAGTGCCCAGTCCAAATTTTTGTTCAAGGTATTCTGTATGCCCGGGAAAATGGAACTTGGGAGACTGGATGTTTTTTTTGTTGATGGGTGCAGTAACAAGAGCATGAAGAGCCCCTTTTCTTAAATCTTCAGTCGCCCGCTCCAACGCCGCCAAGGCAGCCTCACCGGCTTCTGTAGTAGATGTCCCCAGTTCAACTTTGATTTCATCATCCACACAATTAATTATATTAACCCGCTTGGTATTGATTTCTTCAATTGAACTGACAATGTTCAAATTCAGACCCTGAATATCGAGATTCTTCCGGTGATAAGCTGCCACTTTAGACGAACCGTAAATAACAGGAATAAAAGTCTCCAACATGCGATTGTCAGACATAGTCTTTAGTATAACTTCATATCCTATGCCATTTATATCGCCATGCGTGATGCCGATAATAATTTTGTTCGTTTCCATAAATTGAGGTTGAAAATTTTAATAACTGTTTTTTGAACTAATTTTTTCAATAATAAATAAAGTGATCTTATATCACTTATAACTCCTGCTTACAGCACTCTGATTGACTCTCAAAAAAAAACCGGTTTCCTGATTCTTTCTCCATAGTGTATATCAGCTATCTGGCGAAGGATTGAGATCCAAGAGAGACTGATTAGAATGTAGAAACACTTCTTTTTATTACCCTTCATTCTTATATCAATCGAGGGGTCAAATATATCAAATTTTATTCAGTATGTTCAATTATAAAAGAATTATTTATTGGTATCAAAAAACTGCAGTACTGATTCCATTAATTTAGCACGATCTTTTTCCGATTGAAGCGTTTCGAAAGGGAAACCAAAAGCACATGTTTTATAAATACCTGAATAAGCTATTCCCGCACTCAAACTATTTTCAGTATAACGGCAAATAGTGTAACTGCCCGCACCAACAGGCTCAATAGCATCAGGTGACTCCACAAAATAAGATATTGAATTCGGTTGGTCATAATACGTCAGGTCTGCTTTTTTGAAAAAACGTACCGGAGAATCCACCATGCTGACATTACCTCCTACACTCGCTTGTGATGTCCGGAATTTAAATTTCAGCACATTTTCAATAAAAAGCTTATCGTTATGAACAGGTTTTACAGGTTCACACATATCCGAACCAATGAACGCACCGCTAACCAACAGGTTTCCACCATTTGAACAATATACCCCGATTGAATGCTGCAAAGCTAAAGGAAATGTTTTAAATTCAGGTGCATTTTTAGCATTTCCTATGAATGTTTGCTTTTGTTTACCCAATATCAAATCCACCATTCTGTATTGGTTTAAATCCACATCACCACTGATAACAGCCTTTACACTGGTTGAGACAAAGGAATAACCGGCTGCTTTGATGGCTTTCCCGTGAAGTAAAGGATAGTCGAATGTATTCCCCGCTATCACTTTTGTTTCATAATTGGCATGACTTGCTCCAAAACCGGGAGCATCGTCATTCGCCCATGGCTTGTTCCGTTTATATTCAAATTGTTTCCCCACAAAGCTTATTTCAGACAAGTAAGGAACACCTGCATCTCTATCATTCAGGAAACCTGCATAGGTACTGTCCATAGCAAAGCTAGCCGGGCCGCTTAATCTGTCGAATCCGTTCACAATCAACACTTCTTTCTTCTCGTTAGGGGCTCGGTATACTGACAGAATTTCAGAAGGAAAACTTTGTCCCCCTTTGTTCAAAGCCGTAATTTTATAACTATATATCTTGCCTGGTTGAACATCGACAGTAATGCGGTTCGAATTGACCACTACCCCATTATCGAAATCCTCATCATCAGTGCGCGTATACAACACATACTGTTCAGCCTGTGCTGTCGGTTCAAGATTATCTGTTACCGCCAGCCAATGAAGTTCAACCTTGTTCTTATCCAAAAACCTGCTACAGAACTGTTCCACCGGAAGCGGTTGAACGACATAACCCACATTATTTGCCGTAGAAATATATTTAAGCATTCCTTTATAGATTGAACGGCTCACCGTAAACCTAAAACGCGGATCAAGGCCATATCGCATATCTGCAAAGTTCTGGTGCGACAGTAATTCCAGCAACATAGTAGGAACTTCCGGCACGCGTGATTCACTGTACGATCTGTTCCAAATGTTTCTTCGAGTCCATTCAGGTGCAAACTTTTCTCGAATATCAGCCACTACCTGTGTTTGAATAATGTCGGCCAGATCACGTGAAGCCCAACGGGAAATACCGTTCGGGAAAACAGTTTTCCCTTCGGAATTGCGAACTGTACAGATTCCCAGGGTTCCAATAATGGAATCGTTTATTGTGGTTCCCGCATCACTGTGAAAAGCCATGGACAAATCAAGAGGAATACCCAGTCCTTTCGTATAAGGTGACACGCATGAACCACCGGCCAGGTAGTTTACCCAAAAGCCACGTGACTGGAAGTCATCCGAGTAATCATCTTTTCCTTTGGTACGGCTGTAAATGCTATCCGGAGCTCCTGCCCATTGCAACCAATAACGGGCACCCTCAGTGTAGCGCGGATAATGGCTGGTCTCCGGCTCGTAAAGCAATGAAGGTTTCGATAGGGCTGTAGTTGTTTTCAGACTATCCGGACCTTTAAGAATTGTAATTAAGGTGTCGCCTGGATTCCTGGCTATATTTCCCATTCCACCTCCAAATTTCACAGCATCTGCTGTAATCAGTTTTCCTTCTTCTACACTCAAATTAGTCAACACCACTTTTGCCTGGTTCGAACGGCCTTTATCAAAATCGAAATTTCCCAGATAGATCCAGGTTCCTCCTCCCATTGTCTGGTTGACGGTGAATTCAGTCTTACCTCCTTTATGAAAGACTGTGTAACGGGCATCCCTGGTACTGTTTTCCACTGTTTTATAAGATACATAAACGGCATAATGTCCTTCCTCAGGTATGTTCGGTATCCATTCAGCCCGGCTTGTTTCCTCAGCATTGGTTACAGAGGTAATGACCCTTGTTGTTCCTAATGTAAATGGATTTTCGCCCTGAAGATAGGTCTTTTTTGTATTGGCAAATCCTTTCCCATCAGTTGTTTTCCATTTCTTGCTGTTGGCTTGTTCCCTGTATCTTGACAAATTATCTTTGGTATCATTATCCACTATTACTTCATTTATCTGGGTATCGCGTTCGCGGGGAAGCAGCACATTGGCACCTGCATTCTCAAGCATAGGAACCAGATAAGGCAGTACATACGATTGGGGATACAAATCCTCTACTGTCTGGAACACCCGACCACGTTGCCAAACCCAGCGGGCCTGTTTCTGGTCGAAGTATTTGCCATGGCTTTGCCAAAGGGCGATATGCCGGCTTTGCAGTCCATTCTGGACAGGATACGGCCTGGAAGTATTCGTAACCAATGGCTGGTGAGCTAAAGGTACGGAGAATTGCCTCAGGGTATCAATATTGTCTTTGCGATAAAAATTAGGAATCAACCCCTCTATCGGTTGATTATCTACCGTACAAACGAGACCAGACCCTGCATATTTATGAGCGGTAATTTTACTTATGGCATTGTAAATGCGTTTTACATTCTCCTTACGGAAATAAATCTCCCCCAGCCTTTCATTGACTGAAACATAGAGGGTGTTTGTCTTTTGATTAGCTGTGAGACTGAGAACCTTTACTCTCCCTACACTGGAATAGCTATTTGCAATGGTCGTCAGAGAATCGGAGATCTGGTTTTCGAGTTTTTTTTGAGAGTGTACAGAAAGATTTGCTCCAACGATCAGCACAAGCAAAGTCACAAACCTGAGAACACACAAATTTTTATTCATAAATATAGAAGTACAATAATGTCTTATTTAAAAAAAAGGAAGGACATTGTCTTGTTTATTGTTCAACCCACAACGCTCGATGCTCAATGCTCGATGCTCAATGCTCCTTCTTCTCCTTCTCCAGCGTCGAGAGCATACCGCAGGCGGCAAAGATATCTTCCCCCCTGGAACGGCGTATGGTGGAGGTAACACCGTTAGAAGTCAGGTAATCCCTGAAGAAAGTCATCTTTTCAGGGCTTGAACTCTTCAGTTCCGATCCCGGTATGGCATGAAAGCGTATTAAATTGACCCGGCAATCAATTCCTTTCAGGATCTTCACCAGTTCTACCGCATGGCGCATCGTGTCATTCACTCCGTCAAACAGAATATATTCAAACGAAACGCGACGTTGTTTACTAAAATCATGTTTTCGTAGTTCTTCCAGCACTTTGCTGACCGGATACGTCTTTTCAATAGGCATTAACTGAAGACGGTCCTGCGTGAAAGGCGAGTGCAGGCTGATAGCCAGGTGGCAATTGGTCTTTTCAAGGAATACTTTCAATGCCGGTATTAAACCGATTGATGAGACTGTGATACGACGGGGACTCCAGGCATATCCATAATCGGTAGTCAGTATTTCCAGCGACCTAAGCATTGGCAACAAATTGTCGAATGGTTCGCCCATGCCCATAAAGACCAGATTGGTAAGGGTTGCTGCTTCAGGAACTGACATGATTTGATTTAAGATTTCGGCAGCCGTAAGTTGAGCTATAAAGCCCTGCTTCCCTGTCATGCAAAATGCACAACCCATTTTACAGCCAACCTGCGACGATACGCACAGGGTTGAACGGTCTTCATCAGGAATGTATACTGTTTCAACAAAATGGCCTCCTTCGGTTTTAAAAAGGTATTTCTTGGTACCATCAGTCGATTCCACAGTTTGAACCGGCAGTGAACGGCCTACCTGATATTTTTCAAGTAGCAATTCCCTGTTTTTAGCTGATATATTCGTCATCTCTTCAATACCGAATATCCGTTTCTTATAAATCCAGTCCGAAAGTTGTTTCGCTGTAAATGCAGGCATTCCCAGTCCGGATACTATTTCTTTTAATTCTTCGTATGTTTTGCCGACAAGCACTGTCTTTTCCATTTTATGCTTTGTTGATTGGTTTGATTGGTTAATTGGTTAATTAGTTAACTGGTTGATTAGTTAATTGGATTTATGTTTCGTGTTTCGTGTTTCGTGTTCTGTGTTCTGTGTTCTGTGTTCTGTGTTCTGTATCGTCCACATCTTCCTCATTTCTCATTCCTCAATCCTCATTTCTTACCTCTTGCCTCTTATCTCTCTTTGGGCAAAGTTACGTAAACTTACCGTAAAAAAGAAAACGGAATGAAATGAATCACTCCGTTTTCTGTAGAACAGATTGTCCGTCATTATTTATCAGAAGAAATTCAGGCGATTATCAACAATATCGGCCTTATCTTTCATATCCTGTATAATCATATATGGCAATGAATAACTCATGCGGCTGTTCAACTGCATTTTTTCCATTTTGACATCAAGAGTTTGTGGATTCACTGTTTTGTTCGATGTGCGAACTACATAAACTCCTGCATTCCCTTTTAACGGAGTAGACACTTTTCCTATTGCTGCAACGGTTGATTTACCTATGATAGTTGGCTCAAAACCGGCTGCTCCGAATTGATTCAAAAATGATGCTAAGCTTTCCAACGAAGGATTCTTGGCTAATTGAGCTGTCAGATTTTTGATCATTAAATCAGCTTTTTTATCTTTGGTAATTTCAGCTTTCAACTGGTCAGTTACTTTCTCAACAGATTTATAACCTTTTTTATTCACTTCAGTGGTCATGGCTACCACAAATTTTGTAGTACAATCGAATACATCCGATACATCATTTTTAGAGCTTTTGAACACCCAACGGATGATCTGACGTGAAAGAGGTATGTCAGCCACTTTATCGATAGTTTGTAAAATATCGGTAGCAGGATGAACGATATATCCTTTTTCTTTGGCTTTCTTCTCAAAGTTATCAGAGTTCAGTTCAACTGCAAATTGCTTTGCATCGTTGTAAATCTTGCTGTATGTTTTGCTGCTTGGAACTACTTTGCGTTCAAGTATGGCCAGTTTCACCTTGCGACGTGGAGGAGTCTTATCTTCCACCTGCATGATTTGTACTCCCTGTGCATTTTTGATTGTAAACACTTCGTTTTTTTCTTTATTGAATGCATTGGCAGTAATTTCTTTATCTACTCCCTGCATTCCTTCCTGCAACCAACCAATTTCACCACCATTAGCTGCGGTTTGTTTTACTGCCGAATACTTTTTGGCTAATTCTCCAAAATCAGCCCCTTTGTGAATCAGGGCGATTAAACTGTCTGCTTTTGAAGCATCCTTGGTAACTAAAAAGATATGGCGTAATTTCACTGAATCGCATTGCATAATTCCCGACTGCATGACACGAGCCATCATATAGGTATCATTCATAAAGGATGGGCCGTAAATATCTCCTGCTTTACCATTGAAAGCAAAATCTTTCAACATGGAAGGTACTGTTTTTTCAGAATAATTATGACCATCGTACATGACGTCCGAGTTCGAATTAACCAGCCCTGAAACATCATCGGTAGTTTTAAATTCTGCACTCAGCTTATTCATCCAGTTTTGGGCTTCCGTGTAGTCATCTTTCATTGGTTTGATATCGAAGGCTACATAGTTGAATGCGCAGTTGGCATCTTCTTTGTATTGTGCTTTTTGTTTGTTGTAACGGTCGCTGATTTCGCTGCTGCTCACCTTAATGTCAGCATCAGGAACTGTGAAGTATGGTTGTACTACATAAGAAACATCAACGCTGGTCTTACGGTCGTTAAAGCTCATTTTGGCATCAATGCTGTTTGAAGTCACTGATTTTGCAATCAGGGCATTGTATTTTTCTCTCAGAATTTCGTTTTTAACCTGCTTTTCCCAAAACAACCAATAGGTTTTTGCTTTTGCAATCTGCTCCTTCATTTCCTGACTGGTAGGCGTTTCATCCAAACTATTCAAAAACTGAACTAACTGTGGACGGCTAAACTGACCGTTTTCACCTGCAAATGAACGACGTTGGAGTATCAACGGGTGAATGTTATTCCCGATTAACCTGTCGGAAAGCTCATCTTTACTTACTGCCAGACCTAATTTCTTCGCTTCGGCATTCAGGATTTTCTCATTTACCATACTTTCCCAAACCGATTGACGAAGTTGTGTCAGCATTTCTTCATTCAATTCGCTCTTGCCTGTTTCGATTTTGTAGACTTCCGTCATCTGATCAATAGCAGCAGTATAATCTTTGATATTAATATCCTCACCCTCAATTTTCGCAACTGTTTCACGTGATTTATTAAAATAGTTTGATCCCTCTTTCAGGAAATCGCCTACAATAAAGGCTAATAATGCAAGTCCTACTACTAAAACCAGTAAAACCCCTTTGCTCCTAATCTTTTCTAATGTAGCCATTTTTTGAAATTAATTTGTATTTTTTTAGTTTGAATTTTCACTTAATTTGAGGGCACGAATATACAAAAAAAAATGTTTATCTGAGTGCTATTTCTTTTTTTTCTCAAAGATATATCCTGTTTCAGATATAAAACCTGATATTTTTCAACTTTTTTAACTTGTTGCCAACTTCACTAATTCAATCCGGTTGTTGGTAACTTTCACACATTTAATCGTGAATCCTTCAATCCTGATAATTTCATTCAACTTAGGGAAGTGCTGGTGGTTGTGCAATATAAAACCCGCCAGCGTCTCGTATTCGTCCGATTCGGGGATATTCAGATTAAAGCGGGAATTGATATTATCTACTTCCAGCCTGCCTGAGAATATGTATTCATTTTCTGCCGTTTGCTCCGCAGTATAATCATTGCTATCGTGCTCATCTTCAATCTCCCCGAAGATTTCCTCCATAATATCTTCCAGGGTTACTATGCCTGCGGTGCCTCCAAATTCATCGACCACCACTGCCAGACTCTTTTTCTGCATCAAAAATATCTTCATAAGTTTTTGTGCAGCCATATTTTCAGGCACTATTGGGAGTTGGTTGATTCTGCTTTTCCAGTCATTCTGATGTTCAAACATTTCGGAAGAGTGTATATACCCCGTGATATTATCAATATCGCCTTTATAAATGGGAATCTTCGACAACCCTGTTTCGATAAAGGTTTGTTTCAGTGTTTCAACATCGGTTTCATAATCCAATGCTATGATATCGGTTCGTGGCACACAACAGTCACGCAACTTTACTTTCGAAAAGTCAAGGGCATTCTGAAAAATCTTTACCTCGTTTTCCAGTTCCTCTTTAGTCTCTGTATTATCAAAACTTTCCTGAATCAAATAATTCAGGTCAATACGTGAAAAAACTTTCTTCTTGGCGGTAGGACTTATTTTTACACTGAAAATTTTCAGTATCCCTACAGATATCCATGTACTAAAGCGGGATATTGGATATAATACAATAAAAAACACAAGCAACAACCAGGAGAAAACCCGTAACCACAAATTGGGATTTATCCTGAATATGGTTTTAGGGAGAAACTCTCCGGTAATAAGTACTATCAAAGTAGCTATAATAGTTTGTACAAGTGTAATCAGGTATTGATTGCCTAACGGATATAACCACGGGGTCAGCAATTGCGCCATAAGCATACCATAAATAACCAGGCAAATATTATTTCCAACCAACATAGTCGAAATAAATTGTTGGGGATGGCGATAGAATATGGTCAGAATGGAAGATGTGAGGTTAGGTTGCTTCTTATCCAACTCAAACCGCAATTTGTTTGATGTGATAAAAGCAATCTCGAGCCCAGAGAAGAAGGCAGAGAGAATCAATGTTAACAGGATGTACGTAAAACTATCCAAAATTTTGTAAGCTAAGCAATTTATGCGTTAATTTGATGCAAAGATACTACATTTTATAAAGCTGCAAATGGAATGCATGGAAAATACCGGTAACTAATTGTTTATATCTTGACATAATTCGGATCTTACTTTCCGTACAGAGGCTGTTTTTAGTTCCTGCCTGTTTTTTATTCCTACCGGTTACAATCTCAGGGGGAAATAATATGGCTTTTATTGAAAAGAGCATTTGTGGTTTTAAAAAAAAGGCGTATCTTTGCAACCGCTTTTGAAAAACGATCTAGTAGCTCAGCAGGTAGAGCACATCCCTTTTAAGGATGGGGTCCTGGGTTCGAGCCCCAGCTGGATCACCGCTTATTAAAAGCCATTACAAAGTTTGATGATCTAGTAGCTCAGCAGGTAGAGCACATCCCTTTTAAGGATGGGGTCCTGGGTTCGAGCCCCAGCTGGATCACATTTTAAAGCCTTCCAACTCTTGCTGGAAGGCTTTTTTATTGCTTAGTGAGGCATTTAACTTCCCACCCAAACGCACTCATGAATAATTCATCAATTTGAAACATATCCCTTTTACGTTATCAGGATCAGTTTTTTATCATTCAACCTGTCAGCGTGCTGGCACCTGACAGCGTTTTCCGGTAGAAATTTCTCTCAGATTATTTTAGTAACATATGATTTGCTATCAAACATTTTGTAGGATACCAACCAATGGAACAAAGTAACATTCCGTTTGCGAGTGTCAACTAATTAACCAATCAACCAATCAACGATATTCGTCCTGCTTTCGGTTTATGTTCGTCCATACTTTAAATAGGGTTCAGATCGTGTAAAAATACATGTATGTTTTTAATTCAATGTCCTTTTTTGTCTGCCTTTCATCCGTACTTCAGAGGGAGTTGAGATAGGGTTGGTATAGGGTTGGTATAGGTAAACCTAACTGAACCCTAAAGCAACCCCAAGGAAAGTCTATATAAACTCTCAATATACCAAAAGGAATACAGGTCCGTGTAAGGTGTATATGGATTAAAAAAAAGAGATCAAACTAAGCGAGATTAAAACAGCTCAATACCTTAAACAAAACTGCCTGTCCCACGCTACGTCGGGCCGGAAGGTTCCTTCTGCAAATTACAGTTGATTTACTTTTTAGACGCAATAGCAAATTATTTATTTTCAATTACTTATATTATTCCAATT
>Ga0364887_10627_pt1 | contig 15324 bp, 12 predicted proteins | sample ExccelJu500001D4_4_FD_206924 | JGI IMG/M metagenome (GOLD analysis project Ga0364887, IMG submission 206924) | Enriched cells from Trout Bog Lake Hypolimnion, Wisconsin, USA - BchlTB.July23.5000.01.D4 | ecosystem: Environmental > Aquatic > Freshwater > Lake > Hypolimnion/Profundal zone | place...
TTAATCAGTAAAAAATAAATATTATGAGCGCAAATAGGGCAATCACAAACTTTGAAAATGAAAATGATGATGAAATAGTTACCACCTCAAACTCTGCTGTATCGGGGCTTAGGCCTAATGTGGCTTATCCTTTTGCGGCTGCCTATAAAGGCAATGACAACGAACCTTTGGTGTGGACGGCAATCATGATAAAATCGGAGGGAGACTAGGAAGATAGTTATGAGTGATGAAATATGAGTGATGAGTGAAAAGCCCTTTCAAGAAATTGAAGGGGCTTTTTGCATTACTATCTAATATCTCTGCCTTCTTTTCTTTGTGGCAAATTAATTCCCGAAATTTGCCGTTCTATGCTTAATCGAAGTTTTTGTTTTTTGTTGATAATAGTATTGCTTTCAAATACTTCCCTTTCGCAATCAATCATTGATACTTCTTCCATTAGTAAAATAGGGTTCAAGAGTCTGTTTGCTAGCGAAACGTACAATCCCAAGAAGTCTTATTTTTCACAATTAAGTCCAAAAGCAGTCCCTTTTGTGCAGGAATATATACGCAAGCAAGGCAAGGAATTGGAGAAAATGAAGCAATGGGGGCGACCATATTTTGATGTGTACGATAGGATACTACCGCAATATGGCGTGCCTGTGGAGCTGAAATACTTAAGCGTCATTGAAAGCCATTTGCAAAGCGGTTTGCGGTCGTGGGCAGGGGCAGTGGGGCCTTGGCAATTGATGGATTATGAGGCGAAAAAATATGGTTTGCGTGTGGGCAATGGCGTTGATGAACGAATGGATTATTATAAAAGCACCCACGCCGCTGCCAAACTTTTGAGGGAATTATACGATCAGTTTGGGGATTGGTTATTGGTAGTAGCGGCCTATAATGGCGGTGCGGGAAGAGTGAAGCAGGCCATCAGGCTAAGCAATAGCCGTGACTTTTGGGATTTGCAGTTCTTTTTGAAAGAAGAAACGAGGACGCACGTAAAGAAATTTATTGGCACACATTATATTTTTGAAGGGGGAGGGGGCGAAACAACCATGACTTCGGCAGAATTGAAAGACTTTAAAGCAAACACCATCATTGCCAATAATGCCTTGTTGAATGATACTTCGCTTGCAATTGTTCCTGTAACTGGTCGTTTTTGTTCCACGGTTGTTGCCAAAGGATTAAATATTAACTTAGCTGATTTTAATAGATTGAACAGTGGTTTTGATAAGGCAATGGCAAATGGAGATAGCTATAACCTAAGATTGCCAAAGGGCAAAGAGCCATTGTTTCAATCGAAAAGAAATCAATTGTTGCAAGAAAGCATCAATTTATTGTTGGATGGGAAGTAGGAAACTATTGCAACACACGCCTAATGGAGTCGGCTTTTAGCAAGCATTCTTCATATTCCGCCTCTGCATTACTGTAATAAGTAATGCCTCCACCCACCTGATAATTTAGATATTTGTTGGTTGAATTATATAAAATACTTCGGATAACCACGTTGAAATCAAAGTCTTTATTAGGCGCAATGTAACCAACCGCACCAGAATATAATCCCCTTGGTTGAACCTCATATTGGTTTATCAGTTGCATCACCCGCTTTTTGGGAGTGCCTGTCATACTACCCATCGGGAAAGTTGCTTCCAGAATATCGGCAAAATCCACATCATCTTCAACCTCACCAACAATGGTAGAAATCATTTGGTGTACCTGTGGGAATGTGTAAATACCAAACAACTCAGCAACTTTTACCGAGGCCTCTTTGCAGATTCTACTCAAATCATTCCTTACCAAATCAACGACCATCACATTTTCAGCACGTTCCTTATCGCTGGAATATAGCTGTTGCTTTAGTAAATTATCTGCATCTACATTAGCAGTATTCCTTTTGAAAGTCCCCTTAATAGGCTGCGACATTAATTGATTACCTGTCTTTTTCAAGAACCTTTCAGGGCTTGCACAGAGTAAATATTTATCCTCCAATTTATAATAGCAAGAAAATGGGTTGGGGGATAGTTGGGTAAGTTGGGCGTAAATAGATAATGGGTCAACCACGGCATCCTCTGCAAAAAACTCCTGGCAGAAGTTTATCTCATAGCAATCACCTCGAAGGATATGCCGTTTTAATTGTTCAATGATGGATAAATATTGCTCCTTACTGATTCTTGGCTTTACTGTAAATTGACTTGGTGTAACATTATTTGAAACTGCGAACGCTTCAATTTCCCTAAAAATACTTTCAGGGGATGTGGTGAGGCTTTGAATCTCAATTTGATTATTGGATAATAAAACAACTACTTCTGGTTGAAAGAAATGAATAGTTTCAAAGCCAATTCTATCAAGTCGTTCAGTAGCTAAGGAAGAATCCAATGCATTTTTGTAATCGTAGCTGATATGCCCAAACAACCAATCAGGGGTTTCTGCCAAAAGCTGTCTTAAGGCTTGCTGATGATTCTTTTCAGGAGAAAATTTCTGCACAGCACCCACTCCCACCAAACATTCTACACGATTGTGTTCGGAAATGTATTGATGATTGTCCAAAAAAGAACAACTGCCATATTGGTTAGCCCAATACAGCAGTTGCTGCTTCTTTTCCTTAAAATCTGTTATTTTAAATACCTGAGTTTGCCTTTGCACTACAATTAATAAAGTGAGTTTAATTGATGACTAAAAATCATCGTCATCATCATCAAAACCACCTTTACCACCGCCCTTGCCAAAGAGGTCAAACTCGCTGAAGTCATCGTCTAGTTTAAAATCATCGTCGTCGTCCTTCGCCTTCTTGACACCACCCGCTTTTTTGGGTGAAGTACTCTTGCCTCCTTTGGATTTAGGAAGGTCAAATTCATCGAAGTCTGGATCCCAATCATCATCGTCAGATTTATTCCAATCATCCTCCTCGATGTCATCTACTTCATCTTCATCATCTTCTTTTGATTTCTTAGAAGATGCTTTTGCTGCCCCTTTCTTCGCAGGAACAACATCGTCATCATCTTCTAAATCATCTTCATCATCTTCCAATTGTTTTTTACTCTTTGGAGATGCTTTAGGTGCCGGAACCTCTGCCGCGCTTTTCTTTGTGGATTTAGCATCCTTATCAGATTTAATTGCCATGTTCTAATAAGTTTTAGACTGTAAAAATTCAAATGAAATTTGTAATAACCAAAAAAAAATTGCTTTTTATTCTTTTTATAAACTCACAATTTGATCCCTTCCTGGACCATTGCTCACATATTTGATAGGTGCACCCACAAAATTATTTATAAAATCGATGTAATTAGACATCGGAACTGGTAAATTTTTTGCTTCTTTAATTTGTGTAGTATCAGTATGCCAACCATCGTATGCCTTTAATACTGGGTCTATTTTTACTTTGGATATTTGAAAAGGTACTTCCTCTGTCTCTTCCCCGTTGATGTTATAGGCGGTGCAAACATTCAATTCTTTGAAGCTATCTAATACATCTGCCTTGGTCATCACCAATTTGGTAACGCCATTTATCATGCAAGTATATTTCAAAGCAACCAAGTCTATCCATCCGCAACGGCGTGGGCGACCAGTTGTTGCGCCAAACTCACTACCCAATTTTCTTAATTCTTCACCAGTAGCATCTTCCAATTCGGTTGGGAATGGGCCGCTACCTACCCTTGTGCAATAGGCTTTGGTAACGCCCAACACTTCATTGATTAATTTTGGAGATACGCCCAAACCTGTACAAACACCCGCTGAAATAGTGTTGGATGAAGTTACAAATGGGAATGTTCCAAAATCTATATCCAACATACTGCCTTGCGCACCTTCTGCCAAAACCTTTTTGCCCTTTGTAATCTCGTTATTGATAAAATACTCGCTGTTTACTACATTGAGTGTTCTTAAGAAATCCAATGCTTCAAAAAACTCATCTTCCCAACTAGAAATATCTTCAATGAAGTGAAAGTTATCCAATAGCTTTTGGTGTTTAAGACGAAGCTTGATGTATTGAGAAGTAAAACTTTTATCCAATAAATCACCAACTCTTATTGCATTTCTACCCGTTTTGTCCATGTAAGCAGGCCCTATTCCTTTGAGAGTAGAACCAATTTTGCTATCACCCTTCGACATTTCACTAGCTTTATCCAAAGCACGGTGAGTAGGGACAATGATGTTGGTGCGCTCGGATATAAACAAGTTTTTACGAACATCAATACCGAAAGAGGCAACGGTATCGCACTCTCTTTTCAATGTTATTGGGTCTAGAACAACGCCTCCACCAATAATGTTTGTGATATTCTGATGAAAAATACCAGAAGGTATCTGATGCAACACTACTTTTTTATCACCAACATATAATGTGTGACCAGCATTTGGGCCGCCTTGAAAGCGTGCCACTATATCATAATTAGGTGCGAAAAAATCTACAATCTTTCCTTTTCCTTCATCTCCCCACTGTAATCCAAGTATTACGTCTACCATAGTTTTTCTTTTTATCAGGCGACAAATGTAAGTGTTGTGTTATTCCAAATAAAAATTGAAGTACTTTTTTCTGTAACATTGTCTAAAATAAATATTTTGGGAAGCAGGTTCATCAATTGGTTATTGTTTACAGTTTTGTCATTGATATGGGGTAGCTCGTTCCTTTTGATGAAGATTGGCATGGAGCAACTAAGCCCCTACGAGGTAGCTGCGTTGAGGATATTAAGTGCAGGAATAGTCTTAATTCCTTTTGCATTCAAAGCTTTCAAACAAATCCCAAGAAATAAAATAGGACTTGCATTATTATCAGGATTAATGGGCAGTTTCATCCCTGCATTCTTTTTTTGCTTGGCAGAAACTAAGCTGGACAGTGCATTAACTGGTATGCTTAATTCGCTCACGCCGCTTTGCGCCGTAATAATTGGTACGCTATTTTTCAAGATGAAACCAACCGCTTGGAAGTTTGCAGGCATTTTTATTGGATTGATTGGTCTTTTCTTTTTGGTATCACCCAACGGGCAGTTTCATTTCAATAACGCAAATTATATTTCGTTAATCATACTTGCCACCATTCTTTATGCCATCAATGCAAACTTTGTAAGTAAAAGCCTTGGAGGATTGGGGCCATTGAATATTGCATCGGTTGCTTTTGCGCTACTAATCATTCCTTGCCTGATGATATTAGCTTATGTTGGATATTTTTCGAGGCCATTAGGTCAATTATCATTAATAAAATCAACTGCTGCGGCTTGTATTCTAGGAACGGGTGGTACAGCCATTGCCACTATATTATTGTACAGGCTCATCAAAAGGGCGGGTGCATTGTTTGCAACGATGGTTACTTATGGCATCCCATTCGTGGCGGCAGGTTGGGGCGTTGTGTATGGCGAACGAGTGACTTTGTTTGAAATCGGCTGCCTCGGCATCATCTTGAGTGGTGTGTATTTGGCAAATAAATAGAGGCTTATTAGATAGTTGATATGATGTATCGCGATATTGATTGATTGGAATCCTTTCTTTGTTATATCACAAAGAAAACTTTTCCTTACTACCTTTTTATTCAGGACATTCCCTTTGTTTTTCTAGTTGTTGTCTTGTTTTCAAATGTTAAAATCATTTTGCCTATTAGCCGGAAAATATTTTTCAGGTCAAGGGAAAAGTTTTACAGGTCTATGAAAATATTTATCAGGTCAAAGGAAATGTTTTACAGGTCTATGGAAATGTTTTTCATAGCTTGGAGAAACATATCTACCGTCTGCACTTTTTGGTTTAAATAAATTCCTATTTCAACTCCACCCATTCGCTCACATTATTATTGATGCTGATGGTGGCTACAAACAATTTGGCATCCAAATCTATAGGCAATGAAGGGTCTTTTCGGTTGAGCGTAGCTGTAAATGGCGCATTTATTATCTTTATTAATGTAGCATTATCTTTTGTAGCCTTTGTCAAACAACTAGTGAACGTAAAAATAGCAAACCCCTTTATTTTATCTTCCCCTTTATAGTTGAAAGTATAGGTAGAATTATTTGTTTTGATAACGATAGGCTTTGGCGGAATCGTGCTATCTATCCAACTCATTGGCGGCACAATGGCGGGGAGTGCATAGTAATTTTCGCGCAAGCTATCTGCCCACCCATTGGTATTGCGCACTAAATCCTGACTGCTGAAATAAGCACTTCCCTGTGTTTCCTTCATTCCTCGCAAGGCAATAATTTGGCTAGGCAGTTCGGTTTTGTCCTTCCATGCTTTGTTTGTATTTGCTTTGTAAATGCCATGTCCAATGTATAGGTGCTTGCCATAAGTGTGCTTGCTCCACCAATCGAGCAACTCGTTGTAAGGACATTGATAATTGCTGCATTCCCAATAAATCTGCGGAGCCACATAGTCTATCCAACCCATTCGGAGCCACAATAAAATATCAGCATAAAGGTCGTCATAACTAGTGGTGCCAGCAGTGGTTTTGCTGCCTTCTATGTCCTGATTTTTATTTCGCCATACCCCAAAAGGACTCACGCCAAACTTCACACGGGGATTGGCATCGGTAATCGTTTCATAGATATTCTTGATGATGCTGTCGCAATTGCTGCGTCGCCAAGCGTCTTTGGTAAGTCCTTTTCCGTAAGTCTGATAGGTCTTCTCATCCGAAAATTCTTTACCAGCAATACGATAAGGATAAAAGTAATCGTCCATGTGAATGCCATCAATATCATATCTTGTCACAATGTCCTTCACCACTTTGCATACATATTCCCTCACTTCAGGTATGCCTGGGTTGAAATATTTAGTAGTGCCATAAGTCAAGAACCATTCGGGATGGGTTCGAGTGATATGCGTTAGCGAAACCGAAGATGTTTTGATGTTGAATACTGCCCGATAAGGATTAATCCAAGCATGAAATTCCATCCCACGCTTATGGGTTTCTTCAACCATAAATGCCAATGGGTCATAGTAAGGATTTGGGGGAACACCTTGTTTGCCCATCAAGTATTCGCTCCAAGGTTCATATTGCGAAGGATAAAAAGCATCAGCCGCAGGGCGCACCTGAACAAAAACAGAGTTGATGCCATTGCGTTGATGAATATCAAGCAATTTGATAAATGAAGCCTTTTGCTCCTCAACAGAAAGTCCTTTTTCTGCAGGCCAATCAATGTTTACAACAGTGGCAATCCACACCCCCCTAAACTCAAAGTTTATCTGTCCATAAAGATTGGTAAATGAATAGAAAAGAATAATAAGGAGAAATGCAATGATGTTTTTCACGGAGCGAAGGTAAGTAAGGGCATCGGAAATTGGGAATGGAAAAAGCGGAAGGTATAAGGCTTTACCCTAGTTTGTCTTTCCTAAAAGCATCGCCCCTTGAGCTATGAATGATTGCAACAACCACAATAGTATCCTTGGTTTCTTTGTAATAAATCTTGTAAGGGAAAATAGATAGGTTAATGCAGCGATAAAAAACTTTATAAACTTGGTAGGAACTCGGATAAACAGACAGTTGTTCTATTGCTTCGAATAATTCTTTTTCAAACTTGCTTTTAAGTATTTGACTTATTTTCAAATAATATTCTTCAATTTCTACAATGTCTTGGTAAGCTTCTTCGGTAACAGTTATTTGTTTTGCCACCTTTCCTCCAGTTTTTGTTTTACTTCTGCCAAAGGGTAAGATTTGAAATTGCCCGACTCTACGTTTGCAAAACGTTTATCCAACATAGTTTCAATTTGTTGTGTTAGGTCATTAGTTTTTTTGGTATCAATGTGTTCCAATATTGCTGTAGCTATTGCTTTTTGCTCTTCAACTGGTAAAGCCAATATTTCAGAAATGTTATAAGCCATATCTATTTAATTTGATGGAAAGATATAGAAAAGAGTTGACAAATTATTCGATATAATAATTCTAATCTTCCCACACAGTAAGTCCTTCGCTGCAATTTGAGCAGATGTCTATATTCTTACGGCTTGTCATCAGTTCTTTGCGGAATTGTTTATAGTTGTCGTTATGCCAAGTTTCTTTAAAGCTTTGTGTCTTTAAATTGCCCAATTGATGGGCTGCATCCTTATCAAAACAGCAAGGCACAACCAAGCCATCCCAAGTAATTACATTGGCGTGCCACAGCTTCCAACAATGGTTTTGCAAGCCACTTTTAGACTTCACTTCGCCATTCTTGTCTTTCTTGTAACGGCTATATTTATCTATGGTAGGAATTAATTGATTTGGGTCATTCTGAAAATCATATACCTGTGCGGTCTTAAAACGTACTTGGTCAACACCTATTTCTGCACCTAACTTCTTCACTTCTTCTATCTGATGTTCATTGGGTTTCACCACCAAAAACTGAAAGAAGATAAAAGGCGTTTTGCTATTTAGTTCCTTCTTCCATTTCACAATGTTTCTTGCTCCTTCCAAAACCTTATCTAGTTTGCCCCCAACACGGTATTGTTGGTAAACATCTTGTGTGGTTCCATCAATGGAAATAATCAATCTATCCAAGCCACTCTCTACTGTTTTCTTAGCCTTTTCATCAGTCAGGTAGTGCGCATTGGTACTTGTAGCAGTGTAAATGCCTTTGTCGCTGGCGTACTTTACCATATCCAGAAAGTCGGGATTTAGATACGGTTCACCTTGAAAATAGAAGATTAGGTATAGCAATTCTTTATAAATATCATCTATCGTTTCCCTGAAAAAATCTTTCTGGAGCATGCCTGTTGGGCGAGTAAACTCACGCAAACCACTAGGGCATTCAGGGCAACGAAGGTTGCAACTGGTAGTAGGTTCGAACGAAATAGAGATAGGATAACCCCATTGAATAGGCTTTTTAAGCAATTTGCTCAATTGAAAACTACCCATCACTTGTGCCGCGTTCCACACACGGCGCAGGGTAAGTTTCTTGATGAGGTTGATACTATCGTCTAAATTGAAATAAACCATTGGCGTAAAAGTAAGCCTGTTGGATTTATAAGAAGCATAATAGACCGTTATACTTTCTTTAATCGAAAAGAATCTGATGAATATTTATGTTGAATACCTCACATTTGTATGATATAGTTTTTATTGAATGGCAAAACGAACGGCACAGAAATCGAGGGGAACAAAGCAGCCAAAGAAAGCGTCTTCTTCCAAGAGGGCTATTTATTTGTGGGGAGTACTATTGCTTTCCATCTCATTGTTTGGATGGTATGTGGTACACGTATGGCAACAACAGCAGGCAGCGGCAAAAGCAGAAGAAGCTGTGTACGATGCCTTTGGAATAGAGATGCCCATACAATTTCCCATACACGGCATAGACGTAAGTAGTTACCAGAATACTATCTCTTGGCGCAAAGTAGCAGCTATGAAAGTGAACAATGTGAGTATGGGATTTGCTTTTATAAAAGCAACGGAAGGATTAGGTAATATAGATGAGAACTATAAGAAAAACTACCTGAATGCCAAGAAGGCGGGGATGATATGTGGGGCCTACCATTTCTTTCTGGCTACAAAGAGTGGTGTTACTCAAGCGAATAATTATATTAAAGCCACTGCACTCTCAAGCAACGATTTACCTCCTGTTGTGGATATTGAACAACTCTATGGTGTGCCACCTGCAACTATGCGCAAACGTTTGAAAGAGTGGTTAACTACTGTGGAAACTGCTTACAAAACAAAACCAATCATTTATAGCAATGTACAGTTTTATGAACGTTATTTAGGTAGTGAGTTTGATAGCTATCCATTGTGGATAGCTCATTACAACGAACCAGATAAACCACGTATTGGTAGAGATTGGACTTTCTGGCAACATAGTGAATCGGGTCACGTAAGCGGCATTACTAGCTTGGTTGATTGCGATGTTTTCAATGGGGATTCGTCTGCGTTCAGGCAGTTGCTTTTGCCTTAAACACACAGACACACAGGAACATAGAAAAGATAGTGAGGAAACGCTTCGCTTGTAGTTCAAATAGACAGGTAGGGAATCAAAACACCTTTTTTTAAACCTTACACTCTATGTTTTATGTCTTCCATTAATAAACTATGTGCCTAGTGTGGTAAGAAATAGATTTTATACGTTTGCCCTGTCATACCAAAATAAATTTATTAAGAGGTGTATTGTAGGATTTATTGTCATTTTAAGATACCCACAACAAACTCTAGTTTACTCACGGAAAAGGTATAAAGATGGTAAATTCAATACAAATGGCACTTTTAGGTGTGAAAACGCATGAACTTTTTTGTTCAATCCAGAAAGGCATCATTTGATAAAGGTATTTGACAGCTAATTTACCTATTACTCCCACGTCAATTGGCTGTTTCATTATTTATACCCCTTCATTAAACCCCAAACAAGTAAATTTGTCCTCATTATTACGCTCAATTACCATTATGAAGTTAGTAAAACAGCTTACAATTTCTTTTTCCCTACTTTTTCTATTCTTCAATGCTGTTGAAAGTAAGGCACAGGCTGACACTGCTTTTTGGTTTGCGGCTCCTCGTATTACACCTAGCCATGCCCACGAACCGATTGTGATGCGGTTTGCAACTTATGGGCAGCCCGCAATAATTACTATCTCTGAGCCTGCTAATCCTGCATTTGTTCCTTATACTTTTACCCTAAATGCCAATAGCGCAACCACAAAAGACCTTACAAGCCAAATACAGTATATAGAAAATACACCCGAGAACTCTGTTTTGAATTATGGTATTAAAGTAACTGCTTCTGCTACTATTTCTGCTTATTACGAAGAAGAAGGGGAGGTGTCAGGAGGAACATTTAATAACCCCGAAATATTCCCATTGAAAGGTCGATATGCCCAAGGGACATCTTTTGTTGTTCCATCGCAAATGGTTTTTGATGATAAGGATAACTTAGCCATTTCACCTAAAAATGGTTTTGTTATAGTAGCCACTGAGGATAGTACAATTGTTACGGTCACACTTAGTAATGGTGATGCAATCGGGCATTTGCAGGGTGTGCCGTTTACTATTTTATTGAATAAGGGGCAGTCGTATGCGGTTACTTCCATGGGAATATTTGCCTCGCAGCACTTGGGGGGAAGCATTGTGCAAGCCAATAAGCCAATATGTGTAACAATTTTTGATGATTCGGTTTATCTGGGTGGGCATTATGATTTAGCTGGCGACCAAATTGTGCCGGAAGCTTTTACGGGTAGTGAGTTTATTATGGTAAGAGGCAACCTGAATAATACCGACCCACCAGATGCAGTTAGTAATGCTGATTTTTATTTTATCTACGGAACGAAAGACAATACGACTATATCCATAAACGGAGTTGCGGTGGGTACTGTAAACCGGGGGCAATACTATCAGGGAAACTTATCTGATGCCAGTATGTATGTTACCACCAGCAACCCAGTCTATGTTTTGCAGTTTACGGGCGATGGCGAAGAAGTGACTGAGACCTCCCTCCCAGCAATCAATTGTACAGGTTCGCAGCAGGTTTCTTTTGTTCGTTCATCAACGGAGGCATTTCAAGTTAATATTCTTTGCAAAGCTTCAGAGATAAATAGTTTCTTGTTAAATGGGTCGGCAGGTATTATCACAGGTTCTTATTTTAATGATGTGCCAGGTACAAATGGTGTATGGAAAGAAGCAAGGATCAACGATGGCAACATGCAGGATATTGATTTAAATTTCCCTCAGGGCATCGCTAGTTTTGTTACTAATACATCGGGTCTTTTCCATCTAGGTTTTTTAAATGGCAAGAACGGTACGGGTTCCAGGCTTGGTTATTTCTCTAGTTATGGTATTGGAAACCTCACACCCGTTGTTGTAAACAGTATTTGTGACAATAAAAACGTTCAACTGCAAGCTAACCTTATAACCAATACCACTTATAGTTGGACAGGGCCACAAGGGTTTACCAGCAGTATTTACGACCCAGTAATAAACAATGCACAACCTATCAATTCAGGCACTTACACCGTTACTGCCAATGTGCAGGGCTGTGGTATTTTTACGGATAGCCTCAAAATTACTGTTTATTCGCTTGCAACTGTGGCTTTTATTAGTCCAAAAGATACCATCTGTGCAGGGGATTCTGCAAAACTAACTGTTTCATTTACTGGCAAAGCCCCTTGGACACTGGCTTATTCCGATGGCAAAGTAACTGATACCATTACTGGCATAAATGTATCGCCTTACACTTTCTCTGTAGCTCCCAAAACAACAAGTAAGTATTCCTTAACCTACTTAGTCGATGCTACTCCCTGCAATTCCGGTACTGTTGCAGTTGCGCCATCCATATTTGATACGGTGATTGTAAACCCTTTGCCAACAGTTACCATCAGTGGAGGAGATTCGTTGTGTACGGGAAAAAGCAAGACATTGAATCTCGCTTTCACAGCCAAATCCCCTTGGAACTTAGTTTATAATAATGGAAAGGATACCACCACAAAGGATAGTATTGTCAATAATACTTTGCCTATTGTTGTTTCGCCAACTGCTACTACTATTTATTCCGTCACTTCATTAATTGATGGCAATGGATGTAAAGCAGTTGTGCCTGTTTCATACAAAGTGAATGTTTTTGATAAGCCAATTGCTGCTTTCACTTATACCCCAGAATTATGCCTTAGGGATACTGCTTTCTTGAAAGATATAAGCGTGGATAGCAACCAACAAATTACCAATCGATTCTGGAACTTTGGTGATGGCACAACTGATACAGCCCAAAATCCTGCTAAGTTATATACTGTTGCAAACACTTATTCTATCAGTTTATATACGCTAAACAATGCTGGCTGCTACAGCGATACACTTACCAAACCTATCGTCATAGATGCACTTCCTACAGCGGCGTTTACTTATGCTGCAAGTCCTTATTGTGAAACAAAACCTATTTCTTTTACAGATAATAGCATTGCAAATTCTGGTACACTCACTTCATGGAATTGGGATATGGGCAATGGAAGAACGATTGACACCACCAATGGCAATACTTTCGATAATATATACCCAACCTATGGGGATTATGTTGTTCAATTGATGGTTCAAAACAGTAAAGGCTGCAAAAGCGATCCAGTTAGTAGAATAATTTCTGTCAACCCAATGCCGCATGTCGGTTTTGTCGTTCCAAAGATTTGCTTGCACGATGCCGCTGCAATTTTTAAAGATACTTCTACCATAAGTCAAGGTCAATTTTCCTGTAGTTGGAGCTTCGATGCATCCACTGCCACACCTACTGTTCCAATCACTGACTACCCTTTTCCGCTTACATCTACTAGCAAGACCCCTCAGGTTAAATACAATTATGTAGGCGATTATTTCGTGAGCGATACTGTCACTTCCAATAAAGGTTGTACTGCCGTAAAAACGCAAGTGTTTGTAGTAAACGGAGCAGATCCTCTTGCAAGCTTTACAGTGCTTCAACCAAATAAATTGTGCAGCAATGATTCTGTATTGATAAAAAATACATCAACTGTTGACTTTGGCTCCCTTACTGAGCTTGAAATTTATTGGGATTATGCAAATGCGCCTTCAGTTAAAGAAACTATCATCAATCCTTCCGATACTACTTTTAGTCATTTGTACCCTAATTTCCATTCTGCTGCCGGCACTTCCACGTCTTATACAATCAAGGTGGTGGCTTATTCTGGTGGTGTATGCGAAAACGAGACTTCACAAAATATCTCTTTGTTGCCTAGCCCAGAGGTTCAGTTCCTACCAATAGAACCCGTTTGTAATGATTCAAACTTTATCACTTTTCTAGGTAAAGCATCCGAGCTTACTGGCATCAATGGTTCGTCTTCGTTTTCGGGAACTGGCGTAAATGTAAGTGGTTTCTTCAATCCAGACTCTGTTTCCGCTGGTACATACCATGCGCTTTATACTTTTACAAGTACCCAAGGTTGCATAGATACTGCTGGGCAAAATATCGTAGTGCTTCCATCCCCTCAATTGCAAATGGGTGAGAATGTTTATGTATTGGCTGGTAAATCAACCGACATAAGTCCTATTTCTGCAACTGGTGATGGCATCAGTTATCTATGGTCGCCAACCACCTTTCTAAACAGTACTTACACTGATAGTACGGCTACCATCAATGCCCCACCAAATACCACGGTAGATTCTATTCCTTATCTCCTCACGGTTACTGTCACTGATGGTTGTACCCATCAGGGTGGCGTTGTTGCATACATACTCAATCAACCAGATATACCTAATGTCTTTTCACCAAATGGCGATGGGATAAATGATACTTGGGTAATCAAGAACTTAGTAGAATACCCCAATCCGTTGGTGCAGGTTTTTGATAGGAACGGACAAATTGTATATCAGCAAGAGGGGCCATATACCCCTTGGAATGGTACTTACAACGGCAAGCCACTGCCTGTTGCTACCTATTACTATATCATCAATCCCCGCAATGGCCGCCCAACAATGAGTGGGTCGGTTACAATTATTAGGTAAGATGGATTAGCCTCTTTATTTGAGATTTGCTTTCAATTTCAGTTCTTTCTATCTTTGATACCAACTTTGATAAGTAACGTTGTTTACAACTTCTGGTTGTGATTTGCTTTCAATTTCAGTTCTTTCTATCTTTGATACCAACGATGTAGCCAAGGTAAAGGATACGATAGAGTTGTGATTTGCTTTCAATTTCAGTTCTTTCTATCTTTGATACCAACGTACACGCTTCTTAATGCCTATCTTGTTATGTTGTGATTTGCTTTCAATTTCAGTTCTTTCTATCTTTGATACCAACACTTCTTGGATTTGACAGATGGGGAGGATGGTTGTGATTTGCTTTCAATTTCAGTTCTTTCTATCTTTGATACCAACACCACCATTGTATAGTAAGTTGGTGGTAGCGTTGTGATTTGCTTTCAATTTCAGTTCTTTCTATCTTTGATACCAACGAAGAAAAGTTTATTGCATTTGCAAACGGGTTGTGATTTGCTTTCAATTTCAGTTCTTTCTATCTTTGATACCAACATTTATATGGATGTCGGCAGGGTCTATCACGTTGTGATTTGCTTTCAATTTCAGTTCTTTCTATCTTTGATACCAACTTCGAAACAATAGGGACAGTATTGAAAACGTTGTGATTTGCTTTCAATTTCAGTTCTTTCTATCTTTGATACCAACCGGGCAGGTAAACACAATCAACATAGCTAAGTTGTGATTTGCTTTCAATTTCAGTTCTTTCTATCTTTGATACCAACAGCGTGATAATGAATAAATATGAGTATCAGGTTGTGATTTGCTTTCAATTTCAGTTCTTTCTATCTTTGATACCAACTAAGCCACATGAAGTAACTGTTAGTGATGTGTTGTGATTTGCTTTCAATTTCAGTTCTTTCTATCTTTGATACCAACTTGGATTATTGAAAATGAAACCAACTATGTTGTGATTTGCTTTCAATTTCAGTTCTTTCTATCTTTGATACCAACAT
>Ga0364887_10631_pt1 | contig 15278 bp, 11 predicted proteins | sample ExccelJu500001D4_4_FD_206924 | JGI IMG/M metagenome (GOLD analysis project Ga0364887, IMG submission 206924) | Enriched cells from Trout Bog Lake Hypolimnion, Wisconsin, USA - BchlTB.July23.5000.01.D4 | ecosystem: Environmental > Aquatic > Freshwater > Lake > Hypolimnion/Profundal zone | place...
CGCAAGCAGTTCCTCGCATTGCTTCCTCACCAGTGGAAAGGGGTCTGAATGCTGCTTTGATTCTATGGATACCAGGCATTGGTAGATACACGCAGCCACAATTCGTTGTGGGTCGGTTAGCCTCCGGTTGCGCGAACTCATGGCAAGGCCATCGGCTTCCCTTGTAGTGGGGCAAATAACCAGTTCCGGATATCCGGAGCCCATCATGCCTATCAGTTGCTTCACTACCATGCACTGTTGATAATCCTTCTGGCCCATATAGAGGTAATCGGGCTTCACTATTTCGAGCAAGCGGCCTACCACCTGCCCTACCCCCCTGAAATGTCCCGGCCTTTGGGAGCCCTCAAGAAGGCTATTCAGCCTCCCGAAATCATAAGTCCGGGTAAGGGCTTCGCCTCCGGGGTAAACCTCTTGGGCTGTTGGTAAAAAAAGGACATCGCAACCCACTTTTTCCAGCATTTCTATATCATCCTCCGTTGAAACAGGGTATTTTTCAAGGTCCTTCTTGTCATTAAACTGGGTAGGGTTCACAAATATGCTGCAAACCACCATTTTCCCGCCGGCCTTAGCCGCTGTTACCAATGACAAATGGCCTTTGTGAAGCGCTCCCATAGTAGGGACAAAGCCTGTTTTACGCCTTCCTGACCCTTGTTTTTCAAGGTAATTTTCCAAGTCCTTAACCTTCTTAAAGATGACCATATAAATAATTTGGGAATCGGGGGTGCAAAGTACGGTTGGAATTTAATATTTTCGTAATTTTGCCCACTGTTTCTATTATTCAAGCCAATAATTAATTCTTACGCATGTCAGCAGACACAAAAAAACGTGTATTAATAATTGCCAACGAACTTTCTCCTTACACTGAGTTTACAGATTTCGCACAGATTCTTAACAAGCTTGCGATTAAAACTTTTGACTCAGGATTGGAGATAAGAGTTATAATGCCCCGTTTCGGGGTAATCAATGAGCGCCGGCACAGGTTGCATGAAGTAGTGCGGCTTTCAGGCATTAATGTAATTATTGACAAAGATGATTACCCGCTCATTATTAAGGTAGCCTCGCTGCCCAATGCAAGGCTTCAGGTTTATTTCATGGATAATGAAGATTATTTCAAAAGAAAAGCTGTTTTCCGCGACGACCAGGACAATTTTTTTGAGGATAATGCAGAAAGAATGATTTTCTTCTGTAAAAGCGCTCTCGAAACTGTGAAGAAATTCGGATGGCCTCCCCATGTCATTCACTGCCATGGCTGGATGACCTCGCTTATCCCACTTTACCTTAAAACAACTTATAAAAAAGAACCGGTATTCGGATATTCCAAAATCATTTATACTGCCCAGGCCGACCAATTTAAGGAGGTTCTTCATTCCAATTTTATGAAGAAGGCCCTGATAAGTGCGGAAATAAAAGACAAAGACCTGGACCCATACCGCGAAGGTACCAATACAGCCCTTACACTTGGCGCAGGCAAAAACGCGGATGTGGTGGTAATGGGTTCAGAAAAAATGGAAAAAGAAGTAATGGAAGAACTTAAAGCCAACAGGTATAAAAAAGTACTCAAATATGATGTAGACTGGAAGGAGGACGTAACACCCTTATTAGAGCTATATAAAAGCTTAACAGAGTCTTAGTATTTCTTTCATCAACTTAGCAATAAATTTTTCATTTTGAATCATCGTTTTGAGTTCATTCGTTTCTTTATTTTATTATTTGTAATAGCGGTAATTGCCGAGACCGGGTGCCGGGAAAATGTGCTGATCAATTCAAGGCTTTCCCCTGCCAATGATACCGTGGGGGTTTCAGATACCTTTCTATCCTGTATTACCCATACTTATCTTACAGATTCTATCCTTTCCAGCACTAACCTGGGCGGAATTGCTGTGTACCAGGGAGTAGGTTGCCTCACCGACCCTTATTTCGGAACCCTTACCGGGTCAACTTATTTTCAGATCATACCTACCGACTACACCTCCGAACTCTATGATAGCGCTACTATTGATTCCGCTTTCCTTGTTTTGCCCTACAGTGGCTTTATTTATGGCGATACCACCAATTATTCCATCAATCAGTCTTTCCAGGTCTTTTATTTAATGGATACGATGAGTATAAATACCAATTATTTCAACTACAGTACTACTCCCATTGACCTGGCAAATCCATTGAGCGAACCCTATAATATCAGCATAAACCACCTGCAGGATTCATTTGGGATAAACCAGCTTAGCCAGGATTATCCCAGTCTCAGGATACCCCTCAAATTGCCCAATCTTTTAAGCCACCTTTTACCTGCACAGGCCTACCTCGATAGTTCCAACCCCATTCAATACTGGCTTGATGCCTTTAACGGAATTTGTGTCAGACCAACCAATACCTCAAAATTCACTAACGCCATGCCTTACTTCAGGCTCGACGGAACGGACACTTTTTCAGAGGCCGGAGTAAATATTTATTACCATATTAATGGATTTCCTTCTGTTCCATATATAGAACCCTATTATTTCAATACCAGCGTTTGCGGCCATTATAATAATATTTCAAAGTCATTCGGGCATTACCCGGTCAGCAGGTTATATAGTTCAAGAATGCCTAATGACAGTATTATCGCGCTCCAGAACAGTCCTGGCCCTGGCATTGACGTAATTATTCCGGGTATTACCAAATTGCCTAAGGGTATCATCATCAACAAGGTGGAACTGCAGCTTACCATGTTACCCCAATATAATTCAGATACCCTGTTTGGCCCGGAAAGGATTTATGCATTGGGGGTTGCCAATTCAACCTATCCTGTTGGACTCGGGGCCGGAACTTCTTACATTATTGCCGACCAGTACCCTACAACCAGCCTCACCCCGCTTACCGTACTGGATGGATTTGAACATAATATAGTGAAAAACGGAAATACCTACCAGACATTTACTATTGATTTTCCCCGCGAATTAATGGCGTCCATTGCTGCCAATAATGATACCCTGCATCTGCAGATTAGCGGAACTACTGATTTTTACGGCGCTTTCCACATGGTGGCCGCTGGGGGTAATTATTCTGATCCTAATTACCGGGCCAAAGTTTTAATTGTATATTCAAAACTGAAAAAATAAATAGTTTACTGCTTATGTGTGGTATTGTAGGTTATATAGGGAATAAGGAAGCATTCCCCATTATTATCAAGGGCCTTAAGCGGCTTGAATACAGGGGCTATGACAGCGCGGGTATCGCCCTGCTCAATGGTAAAATGACTGTTTTCAAAAAGGCAGGCAAGGTTTCTGAACTTGAAAAAATTGTTATCCAGGAGCATGTGGTAGCCAATATAGGAATAGGCCATACAAGATGGGCTACCCACGGCGCGCCTAATGATACCAATGCGCATCCTCATGTTTCCCAATCGGGCAACCTGGCCATTATCCATAATGGAATTATTGAAAATTACCATGCCTTAAAAGAATTCCTTGTCTCCAGGGGTTATCAATTCAGTTCTGAAACGGATACCGAAGTATTGGTTAACTTCATTGAGGAAGTGCAGAAAAAAGAAAATACCACACTTGATAATGCAGTCCGGATTGCCTTGAACGAGGTGGTAGGCGCTTACGCGATTGTGGTGCTTAACAAACAAAATCCCGACCAGCTTATTGCCGCCCGCAAAGGCAGCCCGCTGGTCATAGGCATAGGCGATAATGAATTCTATATAGCCTCCGACGCCTCTCCCATAATTGAATATACCCAGCGGGTCATTTACCTTGATGAACAGGAATATGCCGTGATCAACCGCAATGGTCAATATTCCATCCGCACACTTGGCAATATTGAGAAATCGCCCGAGATCAAGAAACTCGAATTTACCCTTGAGAATATTGAAAAAGGTGGTTTTGAGCATTTCATGCTAAAAGAAATCTACGAACAGCCCAAGGCTATTGAAGATTCATTGCGTGGCAGAATGAACGCTCAGCAGGGATGGATAAAACTTGGCGGCCTTGACGAATACATTACCAGGATTGATAATGCCGAACGGTTCATAATTACCGCCTGTGGCACTTCATGGCATTCGGGCCTGATTGGAGAACACCTTATTGAAGACCTGGCAAGGGTACCTGTAGAAGTGGAATACGCTTCTGAATTCCGCTACCGTAACCCCATTATCAGGGAATCTGATGTGGTAATAGCCATTTCACAGTCAGGTGAAACCGCCGATACGCTCGCAGCCATCAACCTTGCCAAAAGCAGGCAGGCGCTTATTTATGGTATCTGCAATGTAATTGGCTCATCTATTGCACGTACTGCACAAACAGGAAGTTATACCCATGCCGGTCCTGAGATTGGTGTAGCTTCCACCAAGGCTTTCTCTACCCAGGTATCCTTAATTACACTCATTGCCTTGCAATTGGCTACAGTTAAGGGCACACTGCCTACCTCAAAACTCCGGGAAATACTCTATGAACTGGAGAACATCCCTAAAAAAATAGAGGAAACCCTGTTGCTGAACGACCAGATCAAAGAAATTGCTGCAATATATAAGGACGCCACCAATTTCCTTTACCTGGGCAGAGGGTATAATTTCCCTGTGGCTCTTGAAGGCGCATTGAAACTTAAGGAAATATCCTATATCCATGCCGAGGGCTATCCAGCTGCTGAAATGAAGCATGGCCCCATAGCCTTGATTGATGAAAATATGCCGGTAGTATTCCTGGCCACTAATCAGAGCGCATACGAGAAAATTGTATCTAACGTACAGGAAGTAAAAGCGCGCAAAGGCAAGATTATAGCTGTGGTGCATAAGGGCGATACCCAGATTCGCGCTCTTGCCGACCATATTATTGAAGTGCCGGAAACCGAAGAAATTCTGTCACCGCTAATCACCATTGTTCCGCTGCAATTACTGGCATACCATATTGCCATCATGCGCGGATGTAATGTTGACCAACCCCGTAACCTTGCAAAATCAGTAACCGTAGAGTAATTTTTTAAAACAATTCTTGGAAGTTTTCTTTAATCACCCTGCAGGTAATTCTGCAGGGTGTTGTTTTTGACCTTATTACCAGCAGGATTCAATTTGCGGGTGGGTAAATAAATGTAATTCACCAATCGGATTTATCTAAAAAGTCCCTATTATTTTGCAAATTTGCAAAAACTTGTTTTTTTGTTAATACCAGGAACAACTTCACTCCTTTATTATTAGTAAAATTATTATTTTGAAAAAACTACTTGCAATTTCCTTTTTACTCATCCTTTCAGGGATTTCTATTAGTTCCTGTCATTTTAATTCGAAGGACAAAAAAAATACCGGCGCTGGTCTATTGACGCAAAAAGATATTCATTCGCTTTCAAACGGTGACAGCATTTCAATTAAACACCTGGACCTGGACATAAAGGTGGACCTGGTAAACAAACTGATTTCAGGACAGGCCTCATGGACCATGGAAAACGACAACCACAAAAAAGAACTCGTTTTGGATACCTACGACCTTGGCATAGACAGCGTAAAAGCTAATGGGCAAAAAGTAGCTTTTAAACTCGACCCTCAGATCAAATTCCTGGGCAGCGCCCTTCATATACCTGTAAAGGACAATACCACAAAGGTGACAGTTTGGTACAAGACCGGAAAAGATGCCCGCGCCCTGCAATGGCTCGACCCCGAACAAACCCACGACAAGGTGCATCCCTTCCTGTTTACCCAGTCTGAATCCATCTATGCAAGGTCATGGCTACCCTGCCCCGATGGTCCGGGCATGAGGTTCACCTACGATGCCCGCGTATCTGTTCCTTCCGGTTTCCTGGCCCTGATGAGCGCTGTAAACCCACAGTCGGTTAATGACAGCGCCATTTACCATTTCAACATGGAGCAGCCCATCCCCGCCTACCTCATGGCTCTGGCGGTTGGAGACATCGCATTTAAAAGCATTGACGACCGTACCGGGGTTTATGCTGAACGCGGAATGATTGACAAAGCCCGTTGGGAACTGGAAGATGTAGGCCGCATGGTGGACAACGCGGAACAGCTTTACGGGCCCTACCGCTGGGGCAGGTATGATGTAATGGTTTTGCCTCCCGGTTTCCCCATAGGTGGAATGGAAAATCCAAGGCTCACTTTTTGCACCCCAACCATCATTGCCGGCGATCGCTCACTGGTAAACCTGATTGCCCACGAACTGGCTCATAGCTGGAGCGGCAACCTGGTGACAAATGCCACCTGGAATGACTTTTGGCTCAATGAAGGATTTACCAATTATTTTGAGCACCGCATTACCGAACAAATGATGGGCAAAAGCTATGCCGATATGATCTGGGAACTTGGTTACGAGGACCTTGTAGATAATGTGAACGACCTGAATGCCGCCCACCTTGAAAAAGACACCTGGCTGAAACTGGACCTTAAGGGCCGCGACCCGGATGATGGGCTTACAGATATCCCCTATGAAAAAGGCTCCCATTTCCTGAAACTAATCGAAATTTCAGTGGGAAGGGACCGGTTTGACCATTTTCTGAAGCATTATTTCGAAGAAAATGCATTTAAAACCATGACTACGGAAAAGTTCCTGGTCTATTTGGATACAGCACTTTTTAAAGACGACAGCGACTTAAAGAAAAAGATCAATATTAATGCCTGGGTTTACGGCCCGGGGATACCTGCCAACTGTCCCAGGGCCGACCAGGAAAGGTTTGTAAAGGTGGACTCGGAAAGGGATAAATTTTTGCTGGATACACCTGTCGAAAAACTGGCTACCGTTGAATGGACTACTCATGAATGGCTGCATTTCCTGCGCAAAATGCCACCCGCACTATCTATAAACCAAATGAAAAAACTGGATGACGCCTTCAACTTTACCGGGACCGGCAATTGCGAAATAGCTGATTTGTGGTACATAATGGCAGTTAGGGCCGGTTATTCGCACGCATGGCCCAAAATGGATGAATTCCTGAGCAGTGTAGGCAGGCGCAAATTCCTGGAACCGCTTTACGGCCAAATGATGAAAGACCCCAAAACCACGGAAATGGCTTTGACACTTTATAATAAATACCGGAAAAATTATCATCCTCTTGCGCAGGAAAGCCTTGATAAAATTGTACTGAACCATAAGCCCCAATAAGTTGATTTTCAGAAAGGGAAAAAAGGGATTGCAATATCCTGACCGGCATAAAAAACTTTGCAACAATTAACTTTGATATTCGCCTTTAAGTCCCTACTTTGCATGCTTACTTGGAATTTTGGTTGAACTTAAGTAATTATTTTGCGCCATGATTATATATTTTCGTAAAAATACATACAATATCTTTACCATAGATTTGGCTATTTTCATGTTGCTTGTGTTTTTATCTATTTTCACTTCAGCACAGGCGCATTCTTTAAAACCCTGGGAACAAAAAGCCAATTCCGAAACCCAGTGGATACAACAAAACCTCCTCGTTAATTCAAAACAAATAGAACAGGTAAAATCAATGAATATCTCCTTTTATTATAAAAATGACAGTCTGGACCGGCTAAGAGATCAAAAATTGAAAAAACGCCTCCAGACTGAATTAAAAAAGGACAAAGACGCTAAATTCAAATTTGTGCTCGATGAACACCAGTACGAACAATACCTGATTCATACTGGCAGCGATTATACTCAATATAAATCGCCATTTAAGGAGAATTAGGTTTTCAAATTGGGTTTGTCTGAATTAAACTGAAGACAAATGTCAGAGTGAAGCAATCCAAATTTATTTGTTTTTTGTAAATATAAAAATCCTTTTAAACTAAGCATATTTTTAGGCAACAAAACGATAGAACTGCCCTCCTTTCCTGCTTAACGGTTTACTATTATCTTTAGCTGCATGTTCCCTATCACGCATGAATTACCGGAATAGATATCTACGCAAGAAGAAAAACTTATTAAAGGAATTAGCTTTTGTGAAGGTGATATCCGGTCGGATACCAGTTTGTTTTATAGACAAAGGTCTCCTTTTGGAAGTCCTGCTCCAGAAGTTAAATTTGGGAGATAAAACCACACCAAAATCAGCCTATCACCATATCCTCCTTGGCCATGATAGTGGCATAGGCAAGGTCAATAAACAAGGCTGCATCCAGGTTTTTGGTATCGTTTTCAAAATTGAAAAGCGTCTCATACTTCCCTTGGTTCAGTACCGATTTTATTTCAAATTTATGGGGATGCAGCCAGATGGGTATGGCCTCCTCATTTCTGGTTACTGTGCAGGTTACGGTTTGAAGGTTTTCAATCCTTTCAATATTATACAATATCAACACTGAAACGGTTACCGCTTTATTGCTCATCAAATAGTTAATCGTAATCGGCCGGTTCATTTTTCAGTTTTACACAATGTAACCCTAAAAACCGGATTTTGCCACATTTAATTATAAAAAATCTTGATTTTTGTAAAACAGCATTCTTTCAGGTCTGTTCATAATTCCGGATAAAAGCTCATTTCGCATCGGGTAGTTCCTCAATACAAAGCAATATTTTTCACAAATTCGCCTTAAAACATAAAGGGTAACGCTTTTCTCCGTAATTTAGAGATTCAGGAAATGCCTTGTTTTGTTTTCCAGTTAACAGGTCAACCGTAAGATTAGATTTTAAAATTGATTTTTGATTTCAGAATGCATACACTACAATTGGAGCCACCCGTTACCCCTTATAATAAAAATGAGGAGGAGGAGAAAAAGATCATCCTGAGGGAATACAGGGCATTGCTGCGATCACTTAAGGAGAGCCTCAAAAAAGGGGATAAAGCCTTATTGAGGCGTGCTTTTGAAACTGCTGCGGAGGCCCATAAGGACATGCGCCGCAAATCGGGCGAGCCTTACATTCTGCATCCACTTGCTGTTGCCCGCATTGTAACCGAGGAAATAGGCCTGGGAGTGACCTCGGCTATCTGCGCCCTGCTGCATGACACTGTAGAGGATACGGAAATTACGCTTGAAGATATAAGCCGTGACTTCAATCCCTACATAGCGAAAATAATTGACGGCCTCACCAAGATATCTAATGTGGTGGATATAAAAGGTGATACTACCATACAAGCCGAAAATTTCAGGAAAATATTGCTGACCCTTGCCGACGACCCCAGGGTAATACTCATAAAACTTGCAGACAGGCTTCACAATATGCGTACCCTCGATAGCATGAGCAGGGAGAAACAACTTAAAATATCTTCTGAAACCACTTATATCTACTCTCCCCTCGCCCACCGACTGGGCCTTTATGAAATAAAATCGGAGATGGAAGACCTGGCCATGAAGTATACCCAGCCTGAGATCTATACCGAAATTGCCCGCGGCCTCAAAGAAACCAAACGCGACCGAAGCCGCTACATCAATGAATTTATTAAGCCCATTAAAGAAGAACTCATCCATAACGGGTTTGAATTTGAAATATATGGCAGACCCAAAGCCATTCATTCCATCTGGAATAAAATGAAAACAAAACACGTCACCTTCGATGAAGTTTATGACTTGTTTGCCATCAGGGTCATCCTTCAGTCACTCCCTGAACGGGAAAAGGAAGACTGCTGGAAAGTATATTCCATTATCACTAATTTTTACCACCCCAGCACAGAGCGACTCCGCGACTGGATAAGCGTACCGAAGGGAAATGGTTATGAAGCGCTGCACACCACGGTTATGGGCCCCGCAGGCCGCTGGGTAGAGGTGCAGATACGCACCGAGCGCATGAATGAAATTGCCGAAAAAGGACTTGCTGCACACTGGAAATATAAAGAAGGCGCTATAACAGGGCAGGAAAGCAAACTGGACAGCTTTTTGAAACACCTTAGGGACGTACTTAACAACCCAGATACGGATACCATTGATTTTATCCAGGATTTCAAGCTCGACCTTTTTACTGAAGAGATTTATGTTTATACCCCCAAAGGTGATATGCGGGTTTTACCCAAGGGTGCCACCGCTCTTGATTTTGCATTTGATATCCATTCCGAACTGGGCATGCATTGCATTGGGGCCAAGGTTAATTACCGGCTGGTTCCCCTAAGCCATCCCCTTGACAGCGGAGATCAGGTTGAGGCGATTACCTCATCAAAACAAACACCATCGGAAGACTGGCTCAATTTTCTGGTTACCGCCAAGGCCAAATCGCGTGTAAAGGCATATCTGAAAGAAGACAAACGCAAAATAGCCGAAGATGGACGGGATGCCCTAAAACGCAAATTCGATAATCTCAAGGCTTCCATGTCACAGCACAATCTGAATGAGCTGATGCTGTATTACAAAAAGCCTTCCCAGCTTGATTTGTTTTATGCTATAGCAGTTGGAGACATAGACCTGAAGGAACTGAATACATTTACAATCTATGGCGATAAATTCCAACACCCGGGCAGGGAACTCAAAAATGATAAAATTACTGAAGATGAGGCCTTGAAACAAAAGCCCGGAAAGGGATATGAACTCATCATTTTCGGGGAGCGCTCAGATAAGATTTTGTATAAACTGGCCCAATGCTGCCAGCCTATTCCGGGCGATGACGTATTTGGTTTTGTAACTTCTGGCGAAGGACTTAAGATACATAGGACTGATTGCCCGAATGCAGCCCAGTTGCTGGCCAATTATGGCCACAGGATCGTGAAAACCAAGTGGGCCAAGAACAAAGAAATTTCATTCCTGGCAGGGGTGCGCATTGTGGGCATGGATGATGTGGGTGTTATCCAGAAGATCACCAATGTAATATCAGGCGAACTGAAACTGAATATGCGCTCACTGAGTATTGACTCAAGAGATGGCATTTTCGAGGGCACCATAATGGTCTATGTTCACGACAGGGAAGAACTCAATAAATTCTGCAACAAACTTGGCGCCCTTGATGGCATTCATAAAATTGAAAGAATAGAAAATACGGAACATTAATTTTGTGCGTTAATATTTTTCAATAAACCCTGAGTTACAGACAATTTTCCATTTTATGGTGGATTAGCCAACTATTAATCGGGATAATAATTTTACTTTTGTACAACAACCGGATATGAAATTAACACAACACTTAGCTGAGGCAAATGAACCTATTATCTCTTTTGAGGTATTGCCACCCACCAAAGGAAAAAGTATTGAATCCATTTACAGTCACCTTGATCCTTTGATGGAATTCAAGCCTTCTTTTATTAATGTTACCTACCACCGGGCCGAACAGGTTTTCAAGAAACGCCCGGATGGCAATTTTGAACGTGTGGAAATACGCAAACGCCCCGGTACCGTAGGCATTTGCGCAGCGCTGATGAATAAATATAAAATTGAAGCCATACCTCACCTAATCTGCGGCGGTTTCAGTAAGGAAGAAACTGAAAATGCACTTATTGACCTCGACTTCCTCGGCATCAAGAATGTACTTGCCCTGCGTGGAGATGCAGCAGCCAATGAAAAGTTTTTCAATCCCCACCCTCACGGTCACCGTTATGCCGAAGAACTGGTAAAACAGATTGTGAACATGAACAACGGGCAATACATGGAAGAAGATATTATTGGAGGCGCTAAAACAGACTTTTGCATAGGCGTGGCCGGTTATCCAGAAAAACATTTTGAGGCCCCTAACCTTGATACTGATATTTATTACCTGAAGCGCAAAATAGACCTGGGAGCAGATTATGTGACTACCCAGTTATTTTTTAATAATGAGCATTACTACAATTTTATAAAACGCTGCAGGGAACATGGCGTAATGGTGCCAGTGATTCCGGGGCTTAAACCCTTATCTAACAAAAAACAACTCACCATTATCCCAAGGATTTTCAATGTAGAAGTTCCTGTGGACTTATGCAATGATATGCTTAAGGCCAAAACTGAAGCAGACTGCGAAAAAGTGGGTACTGAATGGTTACTGCACCAGTGCCGCGACTTGCTTAAAAACAAAACTCCTGTGCTTCATTTTTATACACTTGGAAAGCCGAGTATGATCTATAATGTTTTAAAGGAGCTTTTTTAAAGGGTGATCGGGAAAATTTATTATTTCAGGTATTTCTGTTTCAGCGCTTCATAAACAAGGTCCAGGCCATGTTCGGCCGCATCGCTTTGCACATTGGTAATAAGGATAAATGCCTTATCTGACCCGCCATAAACATATACCCTTGAAAGAAAAGTTCCCGGATTCCCGATATTGTTGGAAAATACCCGATTTTGCTCATCTTTTTCCCAAAACCAACCGACCGCAAATGAAGGGAGTCCGTAATGCAGGAAGGTGGTTTCATCTTTGCTGAGCAAACAAGCTTGCCCGTTTAAACCTTTAAGCTGAAGTTGAATAAATTTTATATAGCCTGACAGGGTTACATTTATATTACCTGCAGCCTGTAACCAGTCCAGCTTATAGTCATCGCCGGGTTGTTCAGGTTTCAGGGTAGCATTATGGCCCCATGTTTGCAAGGAATCGGTTTGGGATGGCCTGCCAAAACCAAAATCTATACCGGTTTCCTTACCGAAGTCTGCAACCAGTTGCTTATAAGATTTACCAGATACTTTTCCGAGCATGAGCGCGGCTGACACATAACCGGGGTTGGAATAACTCAAGGTATTGCTCCTTGGTTGAGGTGCCTGATGAAGAATCCATTTGGTGAAAAAATATTGCTGACTATCAGGGTCTGTCCCAAACTGACCTTTAACTGGTTTTGAATTGGTATAAGTATATTTTGGAAGCCTGTTTCTGAATGAAAGTAAATCAAGCAGGGTGAGTCCATAATATTCCTTGCGGCTGCATTTTTTCAATTCAGGATATAGGTCAAAAAAACGGGTATCCCAGGAGATTTTACCTTCTTTTTCAAGCATAGCCGCTATATACCCTGTAATAGCTTTGGTATTGGAACCAATCCTGAAGCGGTCATTAAAGGTGGCGGCAAGATTGGTATTTATTTTTCTCACCCCCAGCGCCTGCATTTCAATAACCGAACCGGAAGAAACAACCGCAAAACTCAATTCAGGCATGTGGAAAGCCCGTCTGATACTGTCGGCAAATTCAGTAGTTCCTTGTCCTTTAGACCCTAAGGCAAAGCAAATGAAGGAAAAACAAACCAGGCCCCTGAGCATTATTGATATTTTTTAATTTGAAGACAGGATGCACCAGGCACCTTAATGTCAACTTTGGTACTTGTAAGCAGTCCTGTTATCATATTCCTTCTGAAAACCACCACATTGCCCGAAATCTGGTTGGCAACAATTAAAAATTTCCCGCTGGGGTCAATCACAAAATTACGGGGATGGTCTCCTTTTACGCTTTGAAAACCCAATGGCTTGAACAGGCCTGTAAGAGGATTTACCGAATAAATGGCTATATTATTTTCATTGCCCCGGTTTGATGCATATAAAAACAGACCATCCGGAGAAAGGTGGATATCAGCGCTGCTATAGTCACTTTTTACCCTCCAGAGATGGTTGGTTAAATGCTGCATGGGGGTGAGTTTACCTTTTTCATACATATAGGCTGAAATAGTGCCGCTGAGTTCTTCTATGCAATAGCAAAACCTGCCATTTGGGTGGAATGCAAGGTGCCGGGGGCCACTGCCGGGGACTGAGACTGCAAAGGTTTCGGTTGCGGAATCAAGCGGTTTTTCCTGGTTTGGGTGGAATGTCAGGCTCCTTATTTTATCCGCTCCCAGGTCCGGCAGCATTAGGTAATCCTGCTTAGATGAAAAGACAGTGGCGTGGATATGAGATTTTTCCTGCCTTTCGGAATTGATGCCATGGCCGGTAAATGCGATATTCTGAACACAGGCCCCTATGGTTCCTTTTTTAACAGGAAAGACTGACACACTGCCGGAAGCATAATTGGCATTTACCAACCATTTGTCGCTTTTGTCGGCCGCAATATAAACAGGGTTCTCCCCATGGCATGACTGCTCATTAATTAGAGACAATTTGCCACTGAGCGAATCAAAGCTAAAACTACAAACACCCCCATCGCCTTTCACACGGCTCCCACTAACTGAATAAAGGTAGCGGCCATCTGAGGATAAGGTAAGGTAGGAAGGGTTGAGAATGTTGTTTATCCCGCACTTTTCAGTGAGTTTGCCAGTAAGTGAATCCATTTGGTAAACATAAATGCCCGGTTTATTTTTATTCCAGTTATAAGATCCTATAAAAAGATAATATCCCTGTGCTTTAAGGCTATTGCCATATAGCAGGGCCAACAAAAAAACTGGAATTTTGAAGTAGGAAGCAGGCATTGCGAATAAGCCAGTTTAATTGATACAGGATGGGAATTGGATAATAGACAGCTTATTATTATTAGGGGATCTAACATCCTCAGCCAATTTTTGTTACTACAAAATAATTAGCGCTTGTAGCTATATCCGGATCAACCTTCATTCTATTGTTATTGTCCGTTGTGAGGCTAACTGAAAAACTGAGGGTGGCATCCTTTTTATTGGTAAGCAGTAAGAAAACACCATCAGGCGTCTTAGGCATCATTTTAAAAAAGATGAGCAACTTATCCCAAACGGAATGCTCCGGGCTTATTTGTTTAAATGAAAAATCTATAGTGATGGTATTGACTTCAAGGCGCTGTACAAGGTCGGTCACCGGCATCGGGGAAGGGTGCCGGTCCATCTGGGCCAGGTATTCAGCCTGCAGTCCCCTTGCATGGATACCCGATTTAATCAATTCATTATATACACCCCCCATAAAATCAATGAGGGGTGTATATTGAAAATGTGCCTTCAAAACGAGTAATATTTAACTCTTGAATTAATTAATATTTAATGAGTTTTTTTGCCTTTTTTCATAACAGGTTGGCCAGGAGATTAGCATTATCCCTGTCCGCCTGAATTATCTGCAGGTGTTACGGGCGGCGTAACAGGCGGCGTAACAGGTGGGGTAACCGGAGTAATAGGCGTTCCTGATGCAGGGGCTTCTGTAATGGTTATGGCATTGCTCAGCATACTCAGTACTTTGCTCAGGCCTTCAGGCAGGGGTGGTTCGCTCAAATTAATGGTTACGTCAATCGTTCCGCTACGGTTAACTGTGCTTTGGGAAGAATTGGCATGGGTTACACTACCGCTGATATTGGCGCTTATCAGGCTTTTAAGCCATCCGGTGGTGCCTACATTGGCATTGGCCGAATAATTGGTGGAATCACTTACCGTTGAAAATTCCTTGATTTCGAAATTGAAATGGATTACGGCTGAATCAACCCTGAGCGATGGAACGGGCACAACAGCAAGTTCAGGTACCTGGATGGTAACTGCCTTTACTACCCCGGCAACATTCATGTTGGTTGAAAAGGTCAGGGTTCCATTGGTATTTTTCAAAAAGTCGGTTGTAGTTTGGGCTGAAATAGCCTGGGCTGAAACTATACCATTCA
>Ga0364887_10598_pt1 | contig 15268 bp, 8 predicted proteins | sample ExccelJu500001D4_4_FD_206924 | JGI IMG/M metagenome (GOLD analysis project Ga0364887, IMG submission 206924) | Enriched cells from Trout Bog Lake Hypolimnion, Wisconsin, USA - BchlTB.July23.5000.01.D4 | ecosystem: Environmental > Aquatic > Freshwater > Lake > Hypolimnion/Profundal zone | place...
TATGTTTTCAATAATATTCAGACAGGGATTAAATTAAAGGAGGCATCTGCCCTGGTCTATAAGGAACCCGGATCATTTTGCCGCTATTTTAAAAAGAAAACCAATCAGACATTCATGGATTATGTGAAGAATGTTCGTATTGGGATGGCAGCCAAGCTTTTGGCTGAAACTGACAAGCAAATAACCCAGATCTGCTACGAATGCGGCTATAATAACCTGGCTAACTTTAACCATTATTTCAGGGTAATTATGAAGAAAACTCCATCGGAATACCGCAAGGAATTCAAGTAATTTGGCAATTCGGTCATTAAAAAGCGGTGTCTCGTGGTCTCTCCGCCTCTTCGTCACTCCCTCAAAATCCATGGATTACTGTGACGGGTTAAATTCTGGTCCTCTAATCTCACCCGTCATCCGGTGGTTAATATTGTATAGGAATCAGACAATAATTGACACATAATACACGATTTTCTGACGTTTCTTTGATTAGCCTGAAAATCCTGAAGCATGGAAAAGAGTCAATCGTGTACCCTATTGGATAAAAAATGTCCTGGCCTGGCCATACGACCCCCTGTCAGGGTAGTCTGTCTATCTTTTTTTTCTAAATTTTCGGCTAAATCTGTATTTGGATCATTCAGGATAAACATGGGAAGAGTAACATTAATTTCGCTCTTTCTGATCCTCTGTTCCAATGTCATTTCAGCCTACGCATATTCGCGGTTTACCTTTAAAAGGCTATTGGTGGAATATGCTGAGAATCCTATCCATATTGACGAGTCACATCCCCGGTTTTCCTGGATTATATCCTCAGACCGGAGAAACCAGCGGCAATCAGCTTACCGGATTATGGTAGCTTCCTCATTTAAAAATCTAAATCTGAATCACGGAGATTTATGGGATTCCGGAAAAGTGATCTCATCGGAGACCATCCAGCATGAATATGAACCTGATAACCTGAAATCCAACTCCTCTTATTATTGGAAGGTGATCTTCTGGGACGGAGATGCCAAACCACACGAAAGTCCGGCATCAGGATTTGAAACCGCTTTCCTCTCTGCTAACGATTGGACCGCGAAATGGATAGGAAAAGGCTCCAAATCTGAACCATTACCGGCACAGGGATTCTACAAGGATACCAAAGAGCAGTCGGGAATGGCCGATACAATCGTTCATGACGGTAATTCGTTATTACTAAGACGTGAAATTGAGCTCTCAAAAAAAATCAGGTCAGCCAGAGCTTATGTGACCGGACTTGGATTTTATGAGTTTTATATCAATGGTTCCAGGGTAGGTGATCATGTTTTGGCCCCTGCCAAGACCCCCTATCACCGGCAAATCCTGTACGATACTTATGACGTGACCAATTTTCTGACCAAAGGTGTGAATGCTGTTGGAATCCATCTGGGTAACGGGTGGTATAATCCTTATAAAAAATGGTGGAACGACTACCGGATGCAGTGGTTCGGATCGAAGAAGGCGATTGCACAAATTCTGGTAAACTATACAGACGGAACCTCGCAATGGATTACCACCGATGCAAAGTGGCGCCAGGCAAATGGTCCGGTCATCTACAATTGTGTGTATGACGGCGAGATATACGACGCAAACCTCGATCATCAGGGGTGGACAAAGACAGGTTACAACGATTCTGACTGGAAGCCGGTTACGGTTTTTGAACCAACCAATGCAATCCTGCGTTCATATCGCATGCCCCCTGTTAAAGTTCATGAAACTTTTAAACCTACTGAAATTCATGGCTCAAAAGAGGGTGTCCGGGTTTACGGTATGGGGCAGAATTTTGCGGGATGGGTTCGTGTAAAGGTAAAGGGATCCCGAAATACAGTACTCAAAATCAGGTTTGCCGAAGATCTGAATAAGGATGGCTCCATTGATGTGACCAGTAACGAATTCGCAAAAGCGACCGCCGAATACCGCATGAAAGGAGATAGCCTGGAAACCTATGAGCCCGGATTTACCTGGTTCGGATTCAAATATGTTGAGATTTCAGCCGTTAACGGCCCGCTTAATCTGATTGAAGTTGAGGGACGGGCTGTCTATTCGGATAATCCACAGACAGGAACCTTCGGATGTGACAATCAGCTGGTGAATAAAATACACAAGGCAACGGTCTGGTCCCAGAAAAGCAACATGATCGGGTATCCGATGGATTGCCCGCAACGGGATGAGCGACTGGGCTGGTTTGGAGATGCCCAGGTGACGGCCGAAGAGGCGATGTTTAATTTTGATATGGCACTGTTTTATGAAAACTGGTTCGAAGGAATCAAGGCCAATCAGGATGAAAAATCGGGGGATATTCCGATCATCTCACCCAGACCCTATATTCATGATGAAGGGATTGAATGGAGCAGCACCTATCTGACCATGCTCTGGCAATATTATATCACCTATGGTGACAGGCGGATTTTGGAAAGGCATTACTCTGCCATGAAACGATACATGGGTTTCCTGGAGAAAACATCGAATGATTTAATCCTGCCTAAAGGATGGATTGGCGACTGGGGGAGTATGGTCAACGGTTGGAAGGAAGGGGAACCGGCTTCCGTCCCTACTGCCTTTTATTACCTCGATTCGCGGATCATGTCTGATGTGGCGCGGGTTTTGGGCCATACTAATGACGAACAATATTTTAAGAATCTTGCCGAAAAAATTAAAGTGAAGTACAATGGATCCTACCTGAACCTGGAAACGGCCAATTATAACGATGGGAGTCAGATGGCTAATTCCTTTCCGCTTTTCCTTGGGATAGTTCCTGAAGACCTTAAATCCAGAGTGTTGGAAAATCTTGTAAATGACATTGTTGTCAAGAGCAACACGCACCTGACCACCGGTGTTTTAGGAACCAAATACATGCCTGAGGTACTTGCCCGGCTAGGGCGGGGGGATGTTGCGTGGGGAATAATCAATCAGAAAAGCACACCAGGCTGGAATGACATGATGCGCAAATATACCACCATGTGTGAATTCTGGACCCTGAAACAATCGAAGAACCATGTGATGATGGGTAGTATCGATGCCTGGTTCTATAAATATATGGCCGGTATTCAGATGGATGAGAAGCATCCTGGATTCTCCTCCTTCGTGGTGAAGCCAATTCCTTTGGATAGTCTTGGCGCTGCAAATGCAAGCATAGAAACTATCCGCGGCACGATTTCATCCGATTGGAAAAAGGAGCATGGCCAATGGCTCTTAAAAGTGATAGTCCCGTTTAATACTTCAGCCCTGGTCTGTATTCCAGGTGAGGCAGGGGCAGAAGTCAGGGAAGGTGGAGTCAGTTTAAAACATATCACAGACATTGAGAATTCAGGCTATAAGGATGGGGCACATCTGTTTAAAGTACATTCAGGAAGTTATTCATTTACAATTAATAAGAAATAGTATATGCGTTTTGTTGGTTTAATCCTTTTTATATTGATTGGCTGTCAGTCTGAAATCCCCAAACAGGAGGATTTTGCCGCTTATGTGAATCCGTTTGTAGGTACCGGGGGTGACATGACCAACGGGTTTGGAAACATGTTTCCCGGAGCGGCCTACCCGTTTGGAATGATTCAGCTCAGTCCCGACAACGGAGGGCAGGGATGGCAGTATTGTGCCGGATACCATTATCCGGACAGCATGATTGTGGGCTTCTCGCATACCCACCTGAGCGGGACCGGAGTTGGCGACTATTGTGACATTTCGGTGATGCCGACAACTAAACCGGTCGCGGAAAAATATTTTGTCCAGAATGATTCAACGGTTCAGCAAATCATTTCAGATTATGGATTCAATCCGAATCATTTTGTCAACCGGGATGGTCACTTTGGCCCTTTCGACAAACATTTTCTGCTCAAATACAGTTCCGGGTTTTCCCATAAAACCGAAAAGGCATCACCCGGATTTTATTCAGTCAATCTGCAGGACGATAATATTGATGTTGAATTAACGGTTTCTGAACTCGCTGCAATTCATCGGTATCATTTCAATAAAGATGCTGATTTGCAAAATATTGTTTTGAACCTCGGTTTTACAAACAGCGACCAGACTACCGATGCTCAGGTTCGTTACCAATCCCCTGAACTGATCACCGGCTATCGGTTCTCACATGGGAAAGCCAATGTACAGCGTGTGTACTTTGCGATGCAATTTTCACGAAAGATCAAAGAATATAAGTTTTTCAAAACCCAAAGTCTTGAAGGAGATAAACTTGCCAAAGGAAAGGAACTGGCTGCGGCATTTTCTTTCGAGGGGAAGGAAAGTAAGGAATTACTGGTCAAGGTAGCCATTTCATCGGTCAGCGAGGAGGGGGCATTGGCAAACCTGAAAACGATTGAACCGTTTGGATGGGATTTTGACCAGATGCACAGGGCAACCCATGAGAAATGGAACAATGAACTTTCAAAAATAAAAGTTACCACTTCGGATACAGCAAAGCGGGCTGTTTTTTATACCTCCTTATATCATAGCTTTATAGCTCCCTATCGGTTTTCGGATATTGACGGCTCCTATAAAAATTTCAAACAGGTTCCTGATAAGGCGGAAGGTTATACCCAGTATACCCTTTTGTCGCTTTGGGATACTTTCCGGGCCGAAGATCCCCTTTTATCACTGGTGCAGCCTAAAGTTGAGGAGAATATTATCCATTCGATGATCGCAAAATACCGTCAGACCGGCGAAATTCCATACTGGGAAATCTCGGGAAATGAAGGGGGATCAATGATTGGTTACCATGCGGCAGTACTCATGGCGGATGCTTTGGCGAAGAATATCGGAAAATTTGACCGTGAGGAGCTTTATAAAGCGCTGGTTGATGCTTCGGAAACCAATCGCAAAGGATTGGACTTTTACCGTAAGTATCATTTTGTTCCCACGGATAGGGAGAAAGCCGGTACGGTCTCGAAAACTCTTGAATACGCCTTTGACGACTGGTGCATTGCTCAGATCGCTAAACAACTGGGTAAAACAGGCGATTACCGGAAATATATGGAGCGCTCAACATGGTACAAGAATTTATATGACCCAGCCTACCACCTGATGCGTGGTAAAAACAGTGACGGCAGCTGGTACGAACCTTTCCAGCCCCGCTTTGCCGAATATGGCAATGCACACTGCGTCGAGGGAAACACCTGGCAATATTCTTTTTTTGCACCTCACGACATGCCGGGACTGATTGAATTGATGGGCGGTAAACACGATTTTGCGATGATGCTCGACAGTCTGTTCACCCAGACCTCCGTGTTGCTGGGTGAAGATGTCGCTGATGTAACCGGTCTGGTCGGACAGTATTCCCAGGGGAATGAGCCTGATCATAATTTTGCCTATTTATTTGACCTTGTTGATCAACCCCGGAAGAGCCAGTTCTTTACCAACAAAATCATAAATACCCTTTACAAAAACTCACCCGAAGGTCTTTGTGGCAACGAAGACTGCGGTCAGATGTCGGCATGGTACGTCTTTAGTGCAATCGGGGTGTACCCGGTCAATCCGGTCGACGGAAGGTACTATTTCGGGAGTCCCCAATTTGAAAACGTAAGCCTTAATCTGCCGAATGGCAAAACTTTTATTGTTGAGGCACATAATGTTTCCAAGGAAAATATTTATTTCAACTCAGTTAAATTGAACGGACAACCTTTGGACCGGCTATTTGTCACTTATGATGAGATTGAAAAGGGTGGAATGCTTGAGTTTGAAATGGTGAATTATTAAAAAATGATGATTGGTAAATTAAATAGCGCTGAATTCAGCTGGATAAATCGTCCGGAGGAATTTTCATTGGAGAATGGCCGGATTACCCTGTTTACCAATCCTGAAACCGATTTCTGGCAACGTACCTATTATGGTTTCCGGAACGACAACGGCCACCTGTTCATCAAAGGGATTGAGGGCGATTTCACCTTCGTCCTTAAAACTACCTTTGAGCCTGTGTCGCAATACGATCAATGCGGGGTCATCCTTTACCAGGACAGTGAAAACTGGGTTAAAGGGTCGGTTGAATATGAAAATAACGATTTTGCACGACTGGGTTCGGTGGTCACTAATCTGGGTTTTTCAGATTGGGCATCAATGGATATTTCTGCAGCGGTCACTTCAATGTGGTACAGGTTCAGCCGCAAGGGACAGGATTTTCGGCTGGAGAATTCAATGGATGGATTGTCTTACAGTCAGATGCGGATATTTCACTTGCATAAGCCGGTGCAGGTTGCTCAAGTCGGTGTTTATGCCTGCAGTCCGATGAAATCCAGCTTTAAAGCCATCTTTTCAGATTTTGAGCTGGGAAAATGTTTATGGCCGGATCATCATGGTAATTAATCTTCAAAAGGAAAAATAGTTAACTGATTAAACAAAAAAATTAAGATGACGGAAGAACGAAGCGTTGTGGTTTTCATTGCGATGAGTCTGGATGGCTATATTTCCAAACTGGATGGTGATATCAGCTTTTTATCTGCGGTGGAACAGGATGGAGAAGATTATGGTTATTCGGAATTTATAAAATCGGTCGACACCGTGATTATTGGCAGAACGACTTATGATCATGTTTTCGAAATGGGCTTTGATGACCCCCATCCGGATAAAATTGTTTATATTTTGTCGAGGTCTGAACGCGTCGAAAATGGTGTAACCAAATATTTCAAAGGTAGCTTAAAAGGATTGGTTGATGATTTGAAAGCAAGTCCCGGGAGAAACATTTATTGTGACGGAGGTGCCGAAGTTATTAATGACATGTTGAAGGAAAACCTGATCGATGAACTTATCATTTCGATTGTCCCTGTAATGCTGGGAGAAGGAATTTCCCTTTTTAAAAGCGGCAGACCGGATAATGAGATGGAGCTTGTGAATACAAAGCACTATGACAAAGGACTTGTGCAGCTGCACTATAAACGAATACTTACAAGCCAATTATGAAAAATATTAAATATTTATTTTCACGCCTTATCCGCTTAATTTTTATTGGGCTGATTGCTTTGAATATTGCTTCATGCGGGATTTCTCCAAAGACGGAGGTTTCAAAAGCTACAGTCGAAGCCTACAAAGATGTGCCGTTTGTACAGGAGAGCCATATTGCTTTTCAAATCAGCAAGAATCAGGCAGACAATGAGGTAAGGAGTATTGCCTTGGATCATGAACAGAATGTCTGGATTGCCACTGCTTCAGGTTTCTTTTGCAAAAAAAACGGATCCAGAGAATGGGAGCCCGTAATTTCAGGGGAGGATCGTGGACCGGCTTATTCAGTAACGGTAAACAGGAATGGGGATGTATTGCTCGGTTCATGGAACGGCATTTACCGGTTTAGTAATCATCAGCTTAAAAAAGAGGAGGGAGTAAAACCCCCGGTGTCTGTGATCTGTGGAAATGGAACCGTAAATTACGCGCTGGGTCCTTACGGGATATGGCATTACAGTAACTCCCAATGGGAACCGCTCGATTATAAGCTTGCCAGGTCGGTGCGTGATGCAATCGTCGATGATCAGGGAATTTTGTGGGTGGCCACCGATGCCGGACTCTATAAATGCCAGGATGGCAAATCCATATTGTTCCAGGATGTTTCGGAACTGATCAGTTGTTATGCCCGGGCTATCGCTGTTGACCCTTCCGGAAATATCTGGGCCGGGGTCATGGGGGGAGTTTCTGTGCGCGACAGTGAACATTGGATTAAAAATATTACTCCGGCCGAAGGGCTCTCCACCGTAAATGTCAATTGTATCAAACAATCACCCGATGGCGTGATGTGGGTGGGTACCGATGTGGGGGTCGTCCGCTTCGCAAAGGACGGCACACACTCTTTACGTTTCAGCAGGCGCTGGCTCACCGATGACAAGGTTACCGGGATCGCTTTTGACCAGGCCGGAAATGGCTGGGTTGGTACGGCAAACGGTGTGAGTGAGATCAAACGTGCCAACATGACCCTGGCGGACAAGGAGAAAAATTTTTACAGCCAGTTGATGAGAAGGCACATCCGTGAACCATGGACATGCGGGGTTGCCGAACTTCAAATTGCCGGTGATACGGCTTCATGGCATTCTTCAGACGATGATAATGACGGCGAGTATACCGGAGGTTATCTGGCCATGGAAAGTTTCAGATATGCGGTTACCAAAGATGAAGATGCCAGGATCAAGGCACGAAAGGCATTTGATTTCTTAAAGTATCTTCAGGAAGTTACTGAGACTGAAGGTTTTTTCGCACGAAGTGTTGTCCCGGTGGATTCGAAATATTTTCACGACGGAAACCGGACCTATACCCCAAAGCAAATTGCAGATGAATTGGTGAGGGATCCGAGGTATAAACCGGTTGAAAACAGATGGCGCAAGTCAAAAGATGGCAAATGGCTCTGGAAAGGGGATACCAGCAGCGATGAGATGGACGGGCATATGATGGGATATTTTTATTACTATGAGCTTGTGGCCGGGGATCACGAGAAAGTTCTGATCCGTGATCACGTCAGGAAAATCGTCGATTACCTGATCAAATACAAGTATAACTTTACGGACATCGACGGCACTCACACACACTGGGCTGTCTGGTCTCCTGACCAGCTGAACCACGATCCCGACTGGGCCTCCGAACGGAGTATCAACTCTTTTGAGCTTCTTGCTTATCTCAAACTTGCAAGCCATATGACCGGCGACGAAAAATACGAGAAGGAGTATCACCGGCTGATTGATAAGGAGGGATACCTTGAGAATGTTTCCCACCTGAACTCCAAAAATCCGGCCTGGCAAATCTACTTTGACCGCACCATGGAAGGTTACCTTTTCCCGGTTTTAATGAGGTATGAAAACGACCCGAAGTTAAAAGCTTTTTATACAAAGCTTTTGGAGGATTGGATGAACAGTCAGAAATCGGGTGAGAATCTGATCAATAACCTCGCATATACTTTTGCTACAGGGAAAAAAGTAAACATACCCCAGACGATTGATTTTTTGAAGGATGTACCATTCGATCTGGTGGACTGGCCAATCAATCATACTTTGCGGGAAGATGTAAAACTGGTTAGAACTCCGATCATGGAAGATATCCAGGTTTCGGAACTTCCGCCTGCAAGCATAAGGTCAACGGTGCGCTGGGACAAAAATCCGTGGGCAGCGATCCAGGGAGATCCACACCAGGAACGTGAACCGGTTTTCTGGCTCTGGCCCTACTGGATGGCACGCTACCTGGAAATTATCCAAAGACCGAAATCCTGACAATTTCATACTACGTTCAACTCTCCTTTATGAAAATAAGAATATTTATCCTTCTATTATTAATCCCTTCTGTATTTGGATGCACCACGCAAAATGACAAGCCGGTACCTGAGTTGATAAACCTGCGGACTGAGTATCTCCCTAATCCTTTTGGAATGGATGTGCTGAATCCCCGCCTTTCGTGGCAAATGAAAAAAGATGTGAGGGGAGCCAGGCAGTCGGCATACCGCATCATAGCAGCTACCAGCGATCAGCTTTTATCGGCCGAAACCCCTGATCTTTGGGATACCGGCAAAATTGATTCCGATCAGTCCAATCAGTTGGTATACAATGGAAAGGATTTAAAGTCGGGCCTTAAAGTGTACTGGAAAGTAAAGATTTGGGATGAAAATAAGGTTGAGTCTCCGTGGAGCAAAACCGCGGAATGGGAAATGGGATTGCTCACCGCCCCAGAGTGGCACGCCGGATGGATCGGCGCACCGGCGACTTTAACCACCGGTGAATACAGGAATGCCTCACCGCTTTTCCGGAAAGAGGTAGCCATCCCCAAAAAAGTAAGACAGGCACGTGCCTATATCAGTGGCCTTGGATATTACGAACTCTACATCAACGGGAAAAAAATCGGGGATCATGTTTTATCCCCCAACCAGACCAACTACGACCGCCGGAATGTTGAGAAATGGTCCGAATCGAGGATCGGAAATATGAACACCTCCGTTTTATACGAAACTTTTGATATCACCAACTCCCTGAAAACGGGGGGAAACGCTTTCGGAGTGATTCTCGGAAACGGCTGGTATATCCAAGCTGACCGGCCAACGGATAACTCCTTATGGTATGATACGCCACGCGTGATCGCTCAGTTTCAAATTGATTACGAAGATGGGACCAAAGCGGTGATCACCAGTGACGATCAATGGAGAACATCGATTAGTCCGATCATTTATAACGGATTGCACACGGGTGAAATTTACGATGCCCGGATGGAACAGCAGGGATGGAACGAGGCCGGATTCGATGACTCCAAATGGGTGAATGCCGTTGCAGTCCGGCCGCCCACGGGAAGATTGAAAGGACAAATTTCAGCACCTGACCGGGTAACCAAAATTATCAAACCTGTTTCGGTGACCGAACCTGACAAGGGGGTCTACCGGTTCGACATGGGCCGTTTGTTCTCCGGGTGGGCAAGGCTGAAAATCGCAGGACCAAAGGGGACGAAGATCAAACTGAGGTATATTGAGGAATTTGGGACCACCTATGATCAGAATGATACCTATATTCTGAAAGGCGAGGGGACTGAAGTTTGGCAACCCCGCTTCACCTGGCATGCCTTCCGGTATGTTGACATAATCGGTTCGCCGACCCCGTTAACATTGGAGAATTTGGAAGGTCTTGTCGTCAATACAGACATTATCAGGACAGGAACTTTTGAATGTTCCAATAAGCTGTTGAACAGGATATTGGATAATTACCAGTGGACTCAGCTCGGAAATGTCCATGGAGGAATCCCGAGTGATTGTCCGCATCGTGAGCGTCGTGGTTATACCGGCGACGGAGAGATTTCAGCCCGGGCGGCGATTTATAATTTCGATATGTCTCAGTTTTATACCAAATGGCTGGATGACATCAGCGATGCCCAAAACCACCGGACCGGTTATGTTCCGAATACAACCCCTTACCAGGATGGCGGTGGCGGAACTGCCTGGGGTGCTGCGTATGTCATTATTCCATGGTATATGTACCTTTATTACGGAGATATCCGGCTCCTGCAAAGGCATTACCAGGGGATGAAAAATTGGGTGGAATATCTTAAAAATGAATTGGATAAAGATGGAATCCTCGCGAACCAGGGTCTTGGAGAGTGGGTGCCGCCCGCAAAGGTTGAAATTCCGGCTGATTTCGTGAACAGTTGTTATTATTTCTATTGCTGCCAGCTTATGGTTAACATTTCAGGTGCCCTCGGAAACCGGATTGAACAGGAATATTTTAACCGGTTAGCCGTAAATGCCAGGGAGGCAATCAATAAGGCCTATTTCAACAAGGCGAACTCAAGTTATTCCATAGGACGGCAGGGGGCCAATGTCTATCCGCTCAGTTTCGGAATTGCCGAACCCCGCGATGTTAATGCCGTATTTAATAACCTGGTCAAAAATGTAATGAATGATAAGGTCCATTTTGATACGGGAATTCTGGGTACCCCGCTCTTGCTCGGGGTGCTGACCCAAATGGACCGTACCGATCTTGCCTATACCCTGATGAACCAGCGCGACTATCCCGGTTTTGGCTACATGATTGAAAAAGGGGCCACCACCTTGTGGGAAACTTTCGAAGGGTATGCCTCACACAGTCACCCCATGTTCGGAAGTGTTTGTGAGTGGTTCTACCAGGATCTTGGGGGAATAGCTCCTGATCCTTCAATTCCGGGATTTAAACATTTGATTATTAAGCCGACACCGTTGTCCGATCTCGCCTTTGCCAATACGACTTATCAATCGTTGTATGGCGAGGTTCAAACCCAATGGAGATTTGAAGGAGATGATTATTTGATGCATGTTTCCATTCCTCCCAATACCTCGGCTACGGTCTATCTCCTGGCCCGGGGAAAAGAAACAGTAACCGAGAGCGGAAAACCCATTTCTAAAGACCCAAACATCCGTTTCCTGAGAAATGAAGACAAATATGCCGTTTACGAAGTGGAATCGGGTAAGTACCAGTTTTTGTCAAGGGGTCCGAAGAGCCTGTTGAAACAGATCATCCTTTCAAACCCGCTTGTCCACCCGGGAGATACCCTGGTACAGGCGAATGATTCGGTACTGGTCAATATGGCATCCGACGTCGCAGAGGCACGGATTCATTATACGACCAATGGTGCCGCTCCTGATACGACATCACCGGTTTTTAAAGGGCCTTTCTATGTTTCAAAACAGACGACCATTAAAGCCAAGGTTTTCCTGAACGGGTATGAGCCAAGCTATGTAAAGACCAATACGATTGAATTCTACGATCCAAAGGTTAATGGCCTGACCTTTAACTATTACGACGGACACTGGACAAAACTTCCCGATTTCTCGAAACTTCCGGTTGCAAAAACAGGGGTCATTTATAAGTTCGGACTGGATAAAATCCTCACCAGCAGAGACGAATTCGGGCTTGTCTTTGAAGGGAAGATCAGGATTGATCAGGATGGAACCTATGAATTCTTCGAGCATTCCAACGACGGAAGCCGGATGTTCATCAACCATAAAATGATCATCGATAATGACGGCGAGCATAATGAAGATGAAGAGAAAACGGGCAAAATAGTATTATCAAAGGGAACCTATCCGCTTCGCCTAAATTACTTTAATGCGGGTGGTGGATTGTATCTCCGGGTGCAATATTCCGGACCCGGAATCGAAAAACAGGACATCCCCGCGATGATGTTGTTCCAGAAATAAACCGGTCGGGTGTGGTAGAGACGTAGCATGCTACGTCTCAAAATGATGGATTTATAATATTGTATATCAGGCAAATAAGATTAATGTAGCTATTGTGAAGGCACAGCCAGTGAAATCCGGATCTCAAATTCAGCCGATTCTCCATCGGCTGTTTTGGCTTGGGTTTATTTTGCTGTACCCTGCGTTTTCATTTCGAGTTTTTCCTCCCTGCAGTTGCCAGGCTGGAACCGATGAACGAACTGACACCTTACCGGATGTATTCCCGGTTAACCATTCTGACCTGAACAGTTTGAGACTGAAGCTGGATGCAGCAAGGCTTTTTAACGAAAATCAGTTACCGGACACAAAAGCAGAGTGGATAATTCATCGTGAAAAGCTGATTTCCGAAATCATCCGAAGAACCGGAGTGGTGATCAATCATGAGCTTCCCTTAAATCTGAAAGAGACTGGCAGAATTCAATTGAACGGTTATTCAATCCGGAATGTTTTCTTCCAAACCCGCCCGGGAGTCTATGCCACCGCGAACCTGTACATCCCCGACGGAAAAGGTATATTTCCCGGAGTTATAGTGATGATGGGGCACTCTTCTTTTGGCCGTCTGGAAGACAATTATCAGTCTGTCGGACATACATTAGCGCTGAATGGGTATGTTGCCCTTTGCATGGATCCCTGGGGTGCAGGAGAGCGGACAACCATTCATGGCGTCTTTGAGGACCATGGGGACGAGAACAATCTCGGTTCATCGCTGATGAATATTGGAGAGCCGTTGATGGGAATTGAAATTTCAGATAACCTCAGAGGTGTCGATCTGCTCTGTTCGCTCCCTTATGTGGATGACCGGAATCTGGGAGCTACCGGATCAAGCGGTGGTGGTAACCAAACCATGTGGCTGGCGGCGTTGGATACCCGTGTAAAAGCTGCAGTTCCGGTGGTAAGCGCGGGTACATTTGAATCTTATATTATGGGGACACCCTGTATTTGTGAAGTCCTGCCGGGAGGGCTCAACCTGACTGAGGAGGCCGGAATCCTTTCACTGGTTGCTCCGCGGGCGATTAAGATGTGCAACCATCAGAAAGACAATAATCAGGCTTTCAGACCTTCAGAGATGATCAGGAGTTATTCAAATGCGAGGTCTGTCTTTAAAATGGTTGAAGCTCAGAATAATATCAGCTATCAGCTCTTTGACCTTACCCATGGATATTTCCCGGAAGACCGTCAGGCGATGCTCGGTTGGTTTGATCTTCACCTCAAAAACAGAGGAGAAGGGGCCCCTAAGAGTGAAATTCCGTTTGAACTTCTTCCTAAAGAAAAACTGATGGTTTTTCCCAAGGGGGAGAGGGATGCCCGGGTGATAGGAACAGTAAATTACTGTAAATTGAAGGGGAAAGAATTAAGGGACGATTTTCTCGGATCAAAGTGTATTGATGCAGAACGAAAACGTGCAGGGTTAAAGGAAATCCTCGGGATCCGGAATAAACGGTCAATCAGATCGTATCATGAATTCTTCAAACAGAAAGGATGGTCGCGGATTTCACTTGAAACTTCAGACAACAGGCTTATTCCGGTATTGCTCCGTCTACCGTCCGGAAAAGGGGAAAAATTCACGATTGTTTGTAATCCGGATGGAAAACAAAAGATACCTGCCAAGTTACTTGATTCATTGATCTCCAGGGGTCAGGGTATTGCAGTCATTGATTTATCCGGAACAGGAGAGGTCAATGTAAAGCCAAATTCAACGGATAAAAACCGGAACCTCCTGATCTTGTCGCGTTCACTGCTGTGGTTCGGGAAAACGCTGATCGGGGAGTGGGTGAACGAACTTGAGCTGGTAAGCGATTTCCTTCAATCAAGCTACCATGCAGTTAAGATTGGCGTTGATGCTTACCGGGAAGCTGGGGTGGCAGCCTTGTTTTTGGCTGCCCTGGAAAAGAAACCAATCGATCTGAACCTGAGAGAAACGCCGGTCAGCTACCTGTTCGACAAACGGGAAAATATAGATTTTTTCAGTGTGGGGATCAACGTGCCCGGAATGCTCAGGTGGGGTGATATTTCATTAGTTGCAGCCATGAGCCGGGGAACGATTAGCTTTATCGATCCGGTTACGATGTCAGGCCGAAAAATAACCGGGGCGGAACTGGACAAATATCGGTTGGAATTTGAAAATATCCGAACGGTTTCCAAAGGAGAGGGGAATACCCTTATCATTGAATCGGACAAAAACAGGCAGGCAGACTAATAACCTGAAAAGTGTAATTATGAACAGGTCAGTTATCAGGAATATAAATAACCTAAAATGAACAGCTTACGAATTGTGCTTTTGTCTTTATTGGTAATTCAGTCATACCTTGCATCCTCCCAGACCTACTGGAAGATTGAGAATGAACATGGCGATGAGATCCTGCTGACGATTGAAGTCAATAAGGATAAAGACACCTTTGAGGCATATTCCCGGAAGGATGCTTTGAAAGAGCTTGCCGGAGTATTCACCTACACTTTGGCAAAAGCTGCCGGGAAATTGAAATACCCGGAAATCGTTTTTATTGAGGGGAAAGCCCAGACTAAAAATGATACGCTGTTGTTAAAGGGAAACTTCAATTATTTCGATAAACAATTCCTTTTCTCAGCCTCCCTCTTCAGCAATCAGTTTAATGG
>Ga0364887_10637_pt1 | contig 15141 bp, 11 predicted proteins | sample ExccelJu500001D4_4_FD_206924 | JGI IMG/M metagenome (GOLD analysis project Ga0364887, IMG submission 206924) | Enriched cells from Trout Bog Lake Hypolimnion, Wisconsin, USA - BchlTB.July23.5000.01.D4 | ecosystem: Environmental > Aquatic > Freshwater > Lake > Hypolimnion/Profundal zone | place...
ATGGACGGAGTATTTACTGGAACATACTGATGGGTATGGTTATAGCCAGTATTGCCATCACCTCGGTGGCTGGCTCAATAAAAAGGATTTAGCCATGCACCTGGAATACACTCCCGGCGATCTGATGATGATTGATTTTGCCGGAAAAAAGTTCCATTACACAGAAAAGGGTACAGATAAGTTGGTTCCCTGCGAAGTGTTTGTGGGTATTTTGCCCTATAGCGGAATGATATTTTGTTATGCAGTGGCTTCCCAGCAAACAGCGGATTTCGTTAGCTGCATTAACCGGATGCTACAGTTTTATGGAGGCGTACCTAAGACCATTCTTTGTGATAACCTGAAAACAGCCGTTATCAGATGCGATAAATACGAACCTGTATTTACCGATGTTTGCTACCAGCTATCGGCCCACTACCAAACCACTTTCAGCGCCGCCCGGCCATATGAGCCCCGTGATAAAGCAATGGTGGAAAAGGCAGTAAACATCATCTACAATAATATCTATGGCCCTTTGCGCAATGATGTTTTCCATAGCCAGGAAGAAGTAAACCGTGCATTTAATGGCAGGTTGCAGCTGCTTAATGACAAATCCTATAAAGGCAGCCCGCACAGCAGGAAGTATTTTTTTGACACCCAGGAAAGCCAGACACTTGGCGCTTTGCCCATAGAACCCTTTAGTTTAAAGAAGGTATCAACACTCACAGTGCAGCGCAATTACCATATACAGATCAGGGAGCAAAACCGGTATTATAGCGTGCCCTATCAATATGCAGGAAAGAAAGTACAGGTGTATTACGATAATGAAACGGTGGAAGTGTATTGTGATTACCAGCGCATTGCGCTACACCGACATAACAACTATATAAAGGCCTATTATACATTACCGGAACACATGCCGCCAGCCCACCAGGCAATGCAGCAAAGGAAAGGCTGGACGAAGGAAGAATTACTACAGCAGGCCCGTAGTCTGGGGGATGGGATCGGTAAGGCAGCTGCGCTGATCCTCGAGTCTCATTTTTACGTGGAACAAAACTACAAATCCTGTTTTGGCATGATGATGCTTCACCATAAATACAGCGTAACGCGGCTGGAGGCCGCCTGCAACCGTGCCCTACAGGGAAACCGGGTGAATTATCATATGATTAAGAACATCCTGGAGCGGGGCCTTGATCAGTCACAGGCCACCCAAATGAGCCAACCCACACTCTTCCATGAAAACATACGCGGAAAAGAAAATTATCAATAACCAATAATAATAAAGACAATGAACACAGCACAAACACTGATGCAAATGCAACAACTTAAACTGACGGGCATGTACCATGCCTATAAGTCGCAGTTAGACCTCTCCCGGAATCACCAGATGGACGGCCATGAGCTATTGGAGCATCTGATACAATCGGAATTAACCCACCGCAGCAATGAGAAAACAGCAATGCTGCTAAGAACAGCCAAATTGCGCCTGTCGGCAGCCATGATGCAGGTAGAATGCAACCCGGCCAGAAACCTCACCAAACAGCAACTGGCATTGCTGGCAGAAGGCAATTACCTGAAGGAAGGACAGAATATACTCATAACTGGCGCCACCGGCTGCGGTAAGAGTTTTTTGGCCTGCGCATTAGGCAATCAGGCCTGTTTGCAGGGCTATAAAACCACCTACCTGAATATGAACCGCCTGATAGAAAGAATAACCCTTGCAAAGCTGGATGGGTCGTATCTGAAAATGCTCAATCAAATGGAAAAACAGCAACTCCTAATCCTTGATGACTTTGGACTGCAACCATTGAGCCAGGATGTTAGACTCACCCTACTACAACTCCTTGAAGACCGGTATGAAAAAAGGTCAATGATCATCACCTCCCAGTTGCCCGTATCGAAGTGGTATGAACACATCAATGACCCCACTCTTGCAGATGCCATTATGGACAGATTGTCAGCTAACAGCATCAGGATAGAATTAAAAGGAAACTCCAGAAGGATAAAAAACTAAAAATTAATTACCTTAGTCCTATCATTAAGTTCTTTCATTTACTGGCCAACAAACGGGTGGGTCAACATGACCGGAATAGTGGGTCAACATGACCGGAATGGACAGTAAGAGAGACCCCACTCTTGCTGTGCGGAGTGCAGAGCGGTGGCTGAAATGAATGAAGCGAAATGCAGTGGAATGGAGAATGGGTTTACGCCTTCGTAATGCAATGAAATGCAGCGAAAAGAACGAAGCCTCCGCGACACGGGGCGATTTGCGGGTGAATCAAAAAGAAAGAGAGGTGTGCGGCTTTTTCTGCCGCTCTCCTCTCACCTTTTGGGAGCAAAAGCGGTTTTTCAAACGGCTTTTGCGTTGTTTAATCAAGGAACATGACCATGAACGGAGCGACGCAACCTGTGCGAAATCAGGGTTGGAAAGTTGATAACAAAATTATAAAATCAGATTGAATACATTATCATCTCCTTCTTGGTATGGTACTATGGCTTCAACCATTACAGAATAATGGGGATTAATGTGGCATACTAATATCATCCGGGTAATCTCCCATACCATCGCGGCGATAATTTTTGGGAATTAGGATAGCGCTCCCTTCAATTTCGACATCATTGTTAAGAGTACGCAATAATTTGCTCTGCGTTAAAATAACTTTTATTTCACCGTGTACTTCATCTATCCCCTTGGTACGTTTATATCGGGTAACTACACATTTGGCAAAGAGACTTTTTGGTTTTGGGAGGTGAACGGCTTGCTTTTTGCCGTGGGAGGGTAGCGCTTTTGAGCTTAAGACGTAGGCATATAAAGTATCATGGTGGTAAACGTTGGTGCATTTCACTGAGAAGTTACCGCAGAACTCGAAAAATGATTGGTTTGACTTCTCGCTGTATATAAATAAGGAGTTGCAATCCATCTTTTTATCGTCGCAGCCAGTTTCCCTGCCGCAGTAATCCCACCAGCCATCGAACGTATAGGAAGGGAGGCGTGTTTTGGGCTTGTTATGTTTTTTTGTGGTTTTGTGGCTCGTTTGGGCAAAGGCTGCGGTAAATGCGCTGAATGAGATGAGTATTGTAAACAGGTATGTTTTGTGTGGCATATCAGTTAGTTTAGTTGCATGTCTTTCTCGAATATCGGTGAGTTGGCGATGAATTTTAAAATTGCTCTTCTTGATTCGAAAACTTCGTGCATTTTATAGTTATGGCTTATATTGGGTATTCCTTTGAACATAATGTACACTACATAATACTTAGCCTTTTTAAACTCGTCTATGCTTGCCATTCGCAAATTAGTTTTTGATATAATAAATAGCCCGGTACGGCTTCCAAACTTATCACTTTGATCGCTCGGTGTGCCAGATTTGGCGTAGAGATAGAAGGTGTCGGGCTTATTCGGGTTGGGGATAAAAATACAATCGCCATTTTTTCTACGAATCAAACCTTCATTATTATTAATCAAACCCGCCATCGTGTGTTTGAATATTTCGTTGCCCATTGGGGCAAATATATCGTCTTTACAGTGCTGAAAATATTCATCTGTACTTATACCGTCGTATTTAAACTCCTCATATTGGGGATGTTTAGGAGTATCCAAAAAATGAGTAGGTAAATGCTCTGTTGACCACAGCTAATTTTCCACACATTTCCGTTACTTTCAGTGCGGATAGTTGAATAGGATAACTGCCTAGAGAGGGGTTTTGAATGGCGTTGTAATATGTTTGCGTGGCTTTAGACGTATTGCGGAGTTGCCTGTAGTAATGCGCTGGATCCGAAAAAATACGTCCGCCATATCGCTTTTCTGTTGTGGTGTCATACTGTGTGGTGTCGGTTTTTATGCCATAATTGATGTACAGGCCCCGGACGAGCAGGGAGTTGACGGTGTCGTAGCGACCACGTGTTATGGCGGTATTGAAATCGAAATCTTGCTGTCGCTCACTCTTACCAAACATTATATGGGGGAATCTGGTGCTTTCGGGGTCATAACTACTGGATCTTATCATTGCATTCAGTTGCTCTTTGTTGTATGAGCCGAGGCACATTATAGCAGCATGGTACCAGTTAATAGATTCGGAAAGATACGTTACCGGATCAATATTCATGTGGTCTTTATTTTCCCAAACATCTCTCCATTCGGCGTTAACCTGTTTGCCTGCATAGTAATGGATATAGGTTGTGCCATTGACATTCTCGTAAAGAATGCTCGAATTTGCCGGGTGGTGCTCTACCTTAAGCGATTGCCAGCCCCCGTTTATTTTGTATTGCGAAGTAACAGCACTATATATAATCGGTTTGAGGACGGATCCATGTCCTGGGCTTACATCGTTGAGTAGACAGTTATTGGTAAGTTTTCCGGTTTCTACGGGTACGTCATTGGTGAGATATGCGGTGTTCAGCAAGTCAGCATATCGTTCGACATGGTTTGGGTTCAGTTTGTATTCATGGCTGTGGTCAAGCATTACGCGCACCCGCCCGGTGTTGTCCATGGCTACTATGAGTATGCCTTTTTGTTTTTCGGTATCAAGAATGCGCTCTATTTTGTCGTTAACCTCTCTCGCGAGCAACATTGGGTTGTGGTTTTTGTAAAGCGAATCAAGCCGAAGATAGTCTTTATTAAAAATATTGCATGTGGATTGGTCAGTTGCGGATTGCAGGCGCACTGTGCCGTTATTGGCGCACATAAGCTGGTAGCCGGTGGCGTTGGAGTGTTGCTTTTGGCTGAAGGTCAGCAGTTGGAAACTGTTTAATGATCTGTGATCTTTGAACTGCCCTTCATGAAGTTTTACATCGGTAAAGTGTGCGAGCAGGGAATCGAGCTGGTCAGTGAGTACATAGTCAAATGAGAGAGTGATAGGCGCGCGCATGATGTAGTCTTTGCTTGCTTGTTCTGCCAGATAGTTGTTGTAGTTATATTCCCAAACGGATTTTTCGCCTCTTGGATAGATATGTTGGTATTGGCCGTTGACCCATGCACAACGAGAAACGATGTTGCCGCTGCAATCAAGTAGGTTGCCTTGCCAGCCATTATGGGCGAAGGGCGATTTTAAGAAAAAGTATTTTTCGTTGAACTGGAAACTGTAATAACCTTTATGGAATCGCAGGTATATAAGGTTTCGGGTATCGAATTTGTTGCCACGGGTGAAGAACCGGGTTAATGAGCTATCTATGAATGGTATAGCCTTAAGAGTAGTATCATTATTTTGATGCAGGATATCGCTGAAGCGTTGCACGAGTGTATCGGGCGACAAAAGATCAGGGTTTGATTTTTGGAATACATCAAAGTGGACATTCAGCGTGTCTAATTTCGCTTTGACGGTATCAAGGAAGCCTTCTTCTAACCCCATGCTGGGTTTTGAGCTTTTGTTGGGATTATTAGAGGTCAGCAATAAATTAAAACCAATTATTCCTCCAATCACTATTGTAACAGTTGCTATACGCCATCCTCTGTGAGATTCTTTGTGGGATTCAGCCGTATCGTAATACTGGAAAGGCCACTTGAACGATGATATTATGATTAGCATAATCAAGACGTATAATAGCGACCCAAGTGATTCGAAGGAAAGAAGTGGAAAATCTTGGCCGATAAATATGGCATTGTTAGTAGCAGACAGCCAGATATTGACGGATAACATGAGAAGAAATATCATGAAGAAAAGGTCAATATTCAGGAAACTGTTGAGGGTTGATAACCTAAGCTCTTCATCATTATTATTTGAGGCATGTTTAATATTATAATCCGCTCTTGTATCTTCTGAACTATTTATATCAAGTATATTGTACCTGATTCTGTAAATTAATAATAAGAGAAAAGGTGCTATTAATAGAAGCGCAAATAACTTTCCATTCTCGGCAATGGCATAGCGAAGTATAACAAGATCATTGGATTGCGTGAAGTAATTGGACCCGAGGCTGGTGTGCGGGCGTAAAGTCCACCCATTAAGTCCATACAAAGACGAACTGTCGGAATATGTATTTATCAGCCATTGGTTGGCAGCGGTTTTTAAACACGTTTGAGCTTCTTTATCGGATGAGGCTGATGCAAGAACGGCATCCATTTTTTTGTCAATTAATTGCGCTCTGTATTTTGTCTGAAGTAATTTATCCCAAGAAACATGAGAAGTAAGTTTATACAGCCCACCGTATAGTACGGCAAAGAAAATAATAACAATAATGATAGGCAACTGGTATGAATTGAATTTAAGTTTATGCTTGAGCCATGGTATTGCAAAAGCGATAAGCCAAAAAAGAAAAAACGAAAGAACGTATATGAAACCAAACCCCATGTCCTTGTAATACGGCACAGCGACAATCAAGGGAAATATCCAAAGCACTGCCCCCCCCCTTATTGAAGAATCCTTGAAGGTGTTTGCTTCGTGTAATAGCCGCGAACTTATACCATAGAGATAGTGCCGCAATCAGTATTATAGGGCCAGCAAGCAGGATGAAATGCATTCCTCCTAAATACAATAATAATAAGGTGAATGATAAAAATAGACATCCAAGAGCTCCTATTATCCAGAATTTTTTTTTATTATATTTTAAGAACGTGTCGTCGTATTCGTCATCTTTAAAGCCAAATTTGAAAGGGGATTTATGATTTATCAATACCACTTTCTTCGCCAACAGAAGAAGCCAAAAAACAAGCAGTACTGTCGGCTGTGTCCAATCAATTTTCCGGAAAATTGTAAAATATGTTGCGGATATATCGTCGGGCAGAAAAACACCGGCCCGCCATTTAAAAATCATCCTTATGGTAACAAAGGTGATCACTATGATCATTGCGCATATCTCGAATGGATTGATGAGGCTGATGTCTTTCTTTTTGTTGTATGAGTATTTTACCACCAAGAATGCCAACAGGATACAGACAAAGGAGAAACCAATCATATTCAACCATGTCAGCCGGTTTGTTGTATTCAGGTTTTGGACTTTGAATATCCATGACATTTTTTGCCTACAGGACAAAATTATTGGCGCTTCGGTATTTATAATAGTATCGTTCGTTGAGGAAGCTACATTGTCGAGACAAGTGATATGCAGGGGCTTGTTGCCAGGCTCAATGGTATAGGTAAGGATGCCGGAGAAGGCGTGGCCAGCGGCATAGGTATTTTCCTTATCAATAAGCAAAAAGTTACTATTGCCGGAGTGTATTACGGTGTCCTCAGCGTTGGTAATGTTTATACTAATTTTTGAGTTGAGGGCACTGTCTTTAAGGGGGTAGTAATGGGGGAAGCCAAGCGTAATTTGTTTTTGGTTGGTTGCAACATCATATTCATACATAAGCCTGCTGTCATAGGCGACGCGGGTGATGCCAGTAAAAAATTGGTCATTGGAGCTTAGCATGATGTCGCCTGACGGCATATTGTCTTCGGCGGGTATTATTGCTTGTGCATTGCCGTCTATTTGTATTGCCTCGGAGACTTCAGGAAGGGAAGCCAGAAAGAGGTATAGCGGAGCATCCGGATCAGATTCATAGTTGGATTTAATGTGCTGCTTTACTATCCATACGTTATTGAGGGCGCTTATCATGGGTTCGCTTAAGTTAAGGGTATGGCGCTCTTGCGTAATAAGATCATATAACGATGTGCCGTGCCTTATTGGGGCGTGATTACTGCTGGTATCAGCGATACCATATGCGTGAGCTATATAATAACAGCTTATGTTGTTATGTATTCTTTTCCACCACGAGGTTTCTTTAACTATTTCGAGCGTGAGTGACTCCCCGGCAACGGCAATGGAGAGTTGCGACTTTACGGGGACTTGCGTTAGCGGATTTTGCAGGGTGTAGCTATCGGACTTGTGGTGTTTAAGGTACACAGGCTTTCCCAATTGCTTATAGCGCAGTTGGGTAGCATCGTTGCGGCTGTAGAGAAACATATCGCCGCTCAGATTGCCTAGCAGCGCATTATAGCCGCCGGTGCGGGAGATGACCAGGCTGTCGGTAAAATGGTAACCAGTATGTGCAATACGATAGACCGGCGCATTAGTATAGCGCGAGTTAGGGAATGGGTAAACGAAACTCCATATAAGCAGGCATGCATATGCACCTATGAAAGCAATAATCCGGCATACGGTTTTTATAAATTTTTTTATATCATCTTCTTCAGGCGTTTCTTTGCCGATTTTTCTATACTTTTCCAAAACAAGCGCTACTGCGATGCACATGAGTAGAGCAAAAACAGGTAGGGAGAAAAAGGCATTAAAAAACGCATCCATAATCATTTATTTTGTTTGTTTATGAAGTTGATAGCATTATTTAGGAATGCTGTTTTTTACTAAGTCGTACTGTATTGGGTCGCCATCGATGAATACGTTCAGATCTTCAATATTATTTTTAACGCAGAACCTGCTATAAAATTCCAGCTTACCAGGCATTGGATTCTTGCCAAAATTATAGTCTTGATCTTTGTCCTTATTGAACATTTTTACGCTCTCTTTATTTTCGTTTATCATTACGATATTATTTGCTATCCGCCCGCTGTATAGCGTCATACGATTCGGATCGGCAGTAAATGAAATATAATCCATACAGAAAACGGATAGCTCAATTGATTTTTTGAGGAAAGATGCGTTATTCCTATCATTATCGATATTATAGGTGCTGAGGTCGCTGATAAAGCCGCTGTATTCCCTGTACAGATTTTTAGGAAATTCTTTCATTTTTGACTCGATGATATTGGCGGCAATAAGGTTAACCAAATCATTGAATTGTTTTCTCCAGTCGGCATCATTGATCTGACCTATCGCAATTTCGATTTTATTTCTGTTTGCATTTAGAGCGTTGACATTTGTTATGAGGGTTGCAAAAGCGACATCTTTTAGCTTCATTTTTTCAGCTGATGCTATTAACTTTTCTATTTCTTGTTTCATAGGTTGATTGCCTATTTCAGTTAGGAAACCTATTAGATCAGGCGGCGTTCTTATTTCAGTTATTTCATGTGTTTTTTGCAATTTGCCAATGGCGTCAGCACATGGATTGTTTAAGCTCTGTAAATGAAGGATTAGTTGGGCAACGCTCTTTGCATTCTTTATACCGGTGACACTTTGAGTTTCCCTGAACTCAAAGATTGTGGAATTCTTCATATTGTGGTTGTTAAACACTTTTTTTAACTCATCAAGATTCATGGCGTTTTCAGCGGCTTCGTAAAACTCCTTGTACGGTTTTTTGATTCTGGTGATCAGTTCGTTTGGCTGTAGTGCATTGCTGCCGTTGGACATTGCAGTTTTTTCCCCGGCAGGTGGATCATTCTTTGTGTTTTGGATGCGACGGAAGATGATAATTACAAGTGAAAGTATCGCCGATAACAGAGCAATTGTTAAAATGTTGGTTATAGGTAGCTGTCCGGCATCTGATGATGCCATTGGCTTGGCTCCGAATAGTTTCTGCCATTTGTTTGTATCTATTGGCACATTCAGATACTGATGCCCTTTTTTGTTTTCTACAATGACAGTAAGCGTGTCTAAGGGCGTAAGCTGCACAGATATGGTATCGTTTTGCTTGATTTTCGTCTCCGTGTCTGCCGTGCCGTTTTCCTGCGCGAACGCTGCGGCGCAGGCGATAAAAAAAGTGAACGCAATGGCGTAAAATTTTAATAATTTCATTGTTGTTGTTATTCTTTTGTATTAAAAAATGGAAAGAATAATTCGTTAAGCATTTGTGAATAGTCAAGACCGGTATTGTCGGCAGGTTTCACAGATGATCCCCTTTCAAGAAATTCGCATTTTCCCGCGTCTTCTGTGTTCTTGATGTTGGGTTGGAACAAAAATCCTTCTCCTACATAATATATTTTGTCTTCTCGTTTGGCGTTCTTAATATATCCATAAATGCTTTCGTTGAGTGTAAGCGTAATGGAATTGGCATTCTTATTGTCTCCGCCAGGAGAAATTGGAGAAGTAATGAGATTTATGTCAAATTGCGACCGCACATTGGCTTCGTTTTTTTGTCGTATTACAAGCACCCCCACCAAATCGGCTCCATGATTGATGTCAGCATCTTGATATATGGCGCCTACCACGCAATTTTGTTTCAGAAAGCTAAATTCCGGTTTAAATACGATCACCTTTTCAGCGTACCGGATATTTTTTTCTTTGTTGTCGGTTTCTTCACTAAAAAGGCCCATAAATTTGTTTTTTAGCGCAGATATGAGTTTGGCAAGCCTGCGTTGATTGTCTGCGTTTATGGAAGGGTTTTTTTGCAGATCCCCCATCATGTTGACAAGTTGGGAACGTATAGCGTCAAGAAGAGGTCCGTGCAGAAAACTACGGCCAGTAAGAAATATTTTATCCGGCATGTATTTATGAAAATAGCCTGACTGAGTAATCTTATCCACAATTGCTTTACTAATGCCGTCTATTTTTTGCTCTATTTCATCCGGCAACTTAATTAAAAAAGTATCATTCTCATTGGCATTGTAAAAGTGCCGTATGCATCGTTCTTTATTGCCCTTGCTCGTTATGAAATTTTGAAGCTCCGTAATGAAACCATCTGCGTCGTTTCCGATAACAGTGGTCAATAATTTATTATATACATTTATATTGTAACTTCTTTCCGGTTTAGGTTCATCCGCTTCGCCGGTTATGCTTACAGAGTGCTCTTTAAGCGTATTGAAAATATCCGCAAGCTGCTCTTTTCGCGCCCTTTTCAGTGCGTACAATCGCTTTTTAAACTCCGTTAAATTTGATGTGCTATTTGAAGTTAAGCGCCATATTATTTCCTGTAGCTCCTCTATTTCATGAGTCAGATATTCTTTTACTCCGGCATAGTGCATGTCAATAAGCTCTGACAGTTGTTGTGCATTTTGCTGCAAGATTTGTTTACTCGTTGCAACAAGCCCAAATGTGGCGGCGGTAAGGTTATCGGGTATTTTATTGTATTGAGGCAACGGTGTAGGTATTGTACCGCCAAAGGCGTTTTGCAGCTTGTTTGAACACCATTCGTAGAGCCATTTCAGCCGACTATCGATGGCTATAATATCTTTAGCTTCTATTTTCTTGAACAAGTTTATGAAGTACTCAAAATATCCGTGTGTAAGATAATTGCCAGCTCCTGCAAATCCGGCTCGATATAGGGAGAGCATATGGCCGTTATTGTCCACATGGCACATACCTATATCAGTAGTGCCTTTGCCACAATCTATAGTGAGAATGTCTTTGTCTCTGTACTCATCCTTGTTTCTTATTATTTCATGTATTATTGACGAGTCGCTTTCCGAAACCGTACATACTTCTATTGCAGCAATGCTTGTGCGAGGAACATTTGGGGTGATCATTGCACGGGAGTTAACATCAGTTTTAATATCCTCAAAGTCCTTATATATATTTTCGACGAGTTTTTTAACCTTCTCCTCAGTATAAATATTGGGCGCCAGCATCCTCAAGTTCAACGATATATTGCCACTTTGTTCCTGCGACAGCGACACAAGTTCTTCCAGCAGAACGGTGATGTAGTTGTTGATGAGTTGCCGCGTTACGTTATCATGAATATCGGAGAGGAGTATTATGTTGCCGGTTGCTGTAGTAAATATAAAATTTTCGTTTAGCTCTATGCCTTCTCCTTCGGCATCTTTGTTATAAAGTTTCAGGTTGGGCAATAAGTGGTCAGCTCCATAATCGGTTTTGTCCCCCGAAATCATTATGATGTCCTTAGAGCTGTCTACAAGGGGGATGTGCTTATAATTGTGGTATGGGTGAGCGAGCTGTGCTTTAATATAATAGATGGACTTGATTAAATTTTTTGTTCCTTCTTTCTGGACAATAACCTCATTTTGTTGTAACTTAAATGATGTCAGTTTTTCGAGATAGTGTATGATAGGCACGGTTTTATGTGCATTGGCTGCTTTGCCTGCACGTACCCAAGCCATTTGGGAGGCTTCCGAGCCGAAATCGAGCGAGCCGTATAGTACACGAGCGGCGCGTGTAATGTATAGTGAGAAAGAGTCTTTGTATTGCTGCGCTGAGGTGTCATTGGTATCTCTATAGCAGAATGTAACGATAACCTTCATATCATTTAAGTTTGCGCCGGATAGCGATAGACGTAAATTACTACCCACTTTTTGTTGCCGAAAATAAATAAGAGGAGTAGACGCAATCTCACTGCCACCGCCATTGTTTTTTGTTATAGTGACAGCCAGGTGAACTTTCTGGGCCGCTACATCAATATTTTCCTCGATGTCAAATTGAAGATTGGTCACGTCTACGTTCTTTTTTTTGCTTTCGTTAGAAAGCAATTGCTTGCCTGCGGATTGGCTGATGTCAAAGAGCGAATAATTTTTTATATCGCCTTCTGGCAATTCGATGATATAATTGCGCAAGCTGGCGGTGACCGGGTTATGCGAGGTTTCGAGTTTCAGGAAGTGAATGCGCCAATTGTTTTTATCCGGGCGTATGTTCACAGGGAAGTAATAGCAAGGAATCGTGTTCATGTTTGTAATTTTTTCAAGTGTTTTGGTAATCGTTTTCAAATATTAGTATTTGTATTTGTATTTTTTTATTTCTTTTTGCTCTCTTATCCATTCTGTTTGCCGTCGTATTCGGGCATTCGTTTGGGCTACTTCTTCTACCCGTTGGTCGTATTCACGTGGCTTACCTATGAGTTTCAGGAGCGTGGGGAGGATTTCGATGATAAAAAAAGCTATTCTCAAAGCCCAAATGATTTTCCCTATGCTTGGATCCTGCTTTTTTGTTGGGTCTTTCTCTTTTGTAGGGTTTTTATCATCGAAATGAAGCAATATAAGTATCTGAGAGGCAAGCCCGTTTCGAGTATAGTGGGAGAAGTCAATTGTTTTCTTCGGAAGTTGCTTTTGCGTAGAATCGAACGCTTGATGAGTAAGATCATTTTTCTTCTTACTGATATCTTCTATTGCTTCTTGGGTCGTCTTTATGTCTTTATTAATTTTATTGACCTCACTTTCTTGATGTTGGCATGCTGTGTATTTGCTTTCCGCTATTGGATCTGTACGGTGATGCTGCAGATAATCTGTGTGTGTGTTTGATTTACGATAGTCAAGGTAATTCTTGTGGAGTTTTTGACTCAGTCCATCAGCTTGAATCAAATCAGTTTTGAGACGTGTCAATTTGTTCACCATATTAATGCTATCTGTCTGCACAATGTTAGCTTCTCTCGCCGCAGGCAAGTTCTTTTCCCAATTATCTGCTTCATCATGTGCGGCATTGCTCAAGTCTGTTATTGCGCTATAATATTTTTGGTCAGCCTGTTTAGCAATTTCATCTTGCAAAATCCAAATCTCAAAAGGTACCGACATAATTAATGCAAGCAACCCTCCGAGTACTGCCCTGGGAAATAAATAGATGAGAATGCCTTTAAGAAATCGTACAAACGGATCGAGGGACGCAAAGCTAACCTTATCTATTGTGTGAATCATTGCGCGGTCAAGCGAATATATCAGCAGCATCCAAATCACGCCAAAAGCGACTGCGCCCCATCCCCACTGATTGTTTGCGAACGCATACCCGGCTCGGCTACCGGAAACGAATGCGAAAAGTGTAGTCATTGATAATAGTAGGCCCTGGCCAACATAGAACTGATGGTCTGTGGTGCAATCCTGTACCAGAGAGGGTTCAATGCCATAAACTTTCCAAAAGAATCGTTTCATTTTTTCGTTTCAATTTAAGCATTATCGTCATCACCTCAATAGTACGGAAAACGGCGTGAAAAAGCTATTTTTAACTCAAATATAAAAGCTGATTTTTATCGGTTTTGATTTTTTATCGGTGGGATCTGTGCGGCGGGTAAAAGGCAGTGTGGGGATCGGACTGAATGGGAGCATCAATAGCATGGAATGAAACAGCCTGGCTTGCGCCTGTGCGTAGCTTCGTGCCTGAGTGGCGCAAGTGGCTGTGAAATGGGATGAATGGCAGCTATGCGCCCAGTAAGGTAGAGAGCCACTCTTGCAGTGCGGAGTGTGAGCGGTGGCTGAAGTGAATGAAGCGAAATGCAGTGGAATGGAGAATGGGTTTACGCCTTCGGAATGCAACGGAATACGGCGAAATGAATGATGCCTCCGATGCACGGGGCGATATGTGGGCGGATAAAAAAGAAAGAGAGGTGTGCGGCTTTTTCTGCCGCTCTCCTCTCACCTATTGGGAGCAAAAGCGGTTTTTCCAAACGGCTTTTGCGTTGTTTAATCAAGGAACATTACCATGAACGGAGCGAACATTACCATGAACGGAGCGCGTCGCCACCAAAAGCAAAATCATAGGAAAAAGCACATAAACAAAAGCCTAAACATTCAATTAGTTACCATGACAAGCCGTTTTATTAATCTTTTATTAACCTATTTAAGCTGGTATCCGCGTCCAAATAGTGATATATTGAGAGCGTATATATTGAGGACGATGATTTTGTGGCAAAAGATTCTTTTAAAGATAATTATCCTGAGTTATACTACAGCCCGACGAACACTTTAAAAATGGCGCTATTGAAGGTGGTTTTGCCTGCATTAGTAGTTATGGCAGGGATTAAACTTGCTGGAGATTATACATATAGAGGCTTGCAGTATGAAATTGTGAAGGATAAAAACGGACAACCGGATTCAATAAGCCTTTTTATGTATAAAGGTCACGATGAAGAAATTAAAAAAACTTTTGTTCTTGATGAAAAAGCTGTCAAAAAATATAATGAAATAATAGGACAGTCAAAAAAATTTGATCAAATAGGTGTAAATGATACAGAGTATGTAAGCGGCTGGAACCGGTACAGCGGCATGGGATCAAGGATAAAGTCCATAACTCCCCATAGTGTTCGGTATTTAAAAGAAGAACTACAGGAATTCGCTAAGTCACAGATACCTGATTCAGCAGTAACAAAAGAAGATGACTGGAGATGGAATGGTGAAAGGGGAAAATAAAAAGCGCGTGAAAGTATTGCTACAATATCAGAAAGAATATCCCGCGGAAGCATTTGCAGTTGTTATCAACCAACTTGTAGACGCTGGTATTATGAAAGAGGGAGAAAAAGTGTCTTTCGATTTTCCTGTTCCACTTCAAAAAGCCGCTGCCGATGGTATTGATATTTCAGACCTAAAAAATTTAGTGAAAATATTGAATATTAAAATTACAGGTGAGCCTGAACAGGTTTTATATACGTACAAAATAATCACAGAAACGCAGGAATTAGAAATTCCGGTAACGGCTTTGGAGGTTTTT
>Ga0364887_10645_pt1 | contig 14996 bp, 10 predicted proteins | sample ExccelJu500001D4_4_FD_206924 | JGI IMG/M metagenome (GOLD analysis project Ga0364887, IMG submission 206924) | Enriched cells from Trout Bog Lake Hypolimnion, Wisconsin, USA - BchlTB.July23.5000.01.D4 | ecosystem: Environmental > Aquatic > Freshwater > Lake > Hypolimnion/Profundal zone | place...
ATGGAAGAAAAATATTGTACAATGCTTATTTACTTTCAGCAATTTATATGCCATCCTCAGGAAAATACTGGCACAATTCAATCCAGGTTTCTTTGACTGCCAGACCAGATCATTCAGGCAGAAGGCAAAAAAAGAATGAAATTAATTATCTTGCACCCTATATTGATAATTTTCATTTATAAAAATTACCAAATACTAACTAATCTAATAGCACAACACGTTAGGTGGTAGTTAATACCAATCGTTGCAGTTATCATAAAATATATACGAAACTCAGCTTCCAGCCAATGTATGAATGGCTGCCGCTATCTTTTCACCATCTACACATTTAGGCAAAAAAAAGGAAGCCCCGCAGGCAAGCATCTGTCTGCCGGCTTCTTCATTTGCCGACATTCCCAAAATCTTAATACAAGGATAATGTAAGGAAATATACCGGGTAGCCTGGTATCCGTCCATAACAGGCATCTGCACATCCATTACTACCACATCGGGTAGTTCAGTGCTAATAAAAAGCCGGTTAATAAAATCACGGCCGTTACCCGCTTCCATAACAACCGACATATCATGACAAATTCCTAAATACCGTTTTAATGTTTCTCTGATCATTGGATAATCATCTACAATAGCTACACGTATCATACACTTCAAATTATATAGCAACCAAACAAACCAATAGAATGCCAGAAAATGCAGGGAATTGCTAAGGTTACCTGGCATTAGCGGGGAAATAAGAGAAAAAACCTCTAATGATGTTAAACTTACCCTAAAACACAATTGGGCATGTAAATTGCAACCGCTTTACCGGGGAGAAAAACTAGTATTGGCGATATGGGAAAGAGAATACCCTGTAAAGCAAACATTCCCGATACAAAATTGTTAGAAGTAAAACCAAAACAACGAATGAGAAGGATCTCGAACATCATTAGCCTAATGCTATTTATTTTGGCTGCTAATACAGTCATTGCTCAGCAGAAGGCAGTACCTGACCGTCATACCATTAGTGGAAGCATCAAAGAAAAAAAAGGTGGCGAAATTTTAATTGGGGCTTCCGTTTACCTCTTAGAGCAACCAAAGTCAGGAACCGTTAGTAATTCATATGGTTTTTATTCGATTTCAGCTCCTGCTGGCATCTATACATTGGTCGTAAATTTTGCAGGGTATTTACCTGATTCCATAAAAATAGTATTAGATAAAAATATTACACAGTCTGTAGAGCTTATTCAAAAAGGATCAGAATTACAGGAAGTGATAGTAAATTCCAAAAAGAAAAATGAAAATGTTGTAAGACCGCTGATGGGTGTACAAAAATTGTCTATCAGCGAAATACAAAATGTTCCGGTCATTTTTGGTGAGAAAGATGTATTAAAAACTCTTCAATTATTACCCGGAGTAAAATCTGCAGGAGAAGGCAATTCCGGATTTTACGTAAGGGGCGGAGGTGCAGATCAGAACCTGATTTTATTGGATGAAGCAGTGGTATATAACGCATCTCATCTATTAGGTTTTTTCTCTTCTTTTAATTCCGATGCCATTAAAGATCTTACTTTATATAAGGGTGCAATGCCTGCAGAATATGGTGGTAGACTCTCATCGGTAGTAGATATTAAAATGAATGACGGCAATAACCAGAATCTGCAAACCAGCGGAGGAATTGGATTGATTGCCTCCCGTTTAAATATCGAAGGACCGATTGTGAAAGACAAGGGCTCTTTTATTATAAGTGGCAGAAGAACCTATGCTGATCTGTTTTTAAAATTATCAAGAGATTCTTCGATCAGGAATAACAGCTTATATTTTTATGACCTAAATGTAAAAGCCAATTATACACTGGATGATAAAAACCGGGTGTATTTATCGGGCTACTTTGGAAAAGACAATCTGGGCTTTGGTGGAACTTTTGGTATTGACTATGGCAATAGTACGGCTACAGCCCGCTGGAACCATATTTTTAACAGCAGGTTATTTTCCAATACTTCTCTGATTTACAGCAATTATAATTACAATATCAGGATCAATTCAGGATCTAATAACCTCTTAATCAAATCTAAAATAGAAGATCTATCCCTGAAAGAAGATTTGCAATATTTTATCAATAATGAAAATAAAATCAATTTTGGTATTAACGTAATCAGGCACGCCATTTCTCCAGGTATTGTAGATGTATCTTCCAGTTCAAGTTATAACCCGGTTGCTTTACAATCAAAATATGCGTATGAAAATGCCGCGTACATCTCCCATGAATTAACCCCTGCCGATAAATGGAAATTGAATTATGGATTGCGCTTTTCTGCTTTTAGTATTATGGGGCCTGGTAATTTTTATAACTATGATACAGCCGGGAATATTATCAGCACGAAATACTATTCCAGTGGTCAGGTCGTAAAAACATATATGAATCTGGAGCCTCGTTTTTCTGCCAGCTATCAGTTAACAGAAAACAGGTCTTTCAAAGCAGCATATTCCAGAAATGTGCAGAATCTACACCTGCTTTCTAATTCGGCTTCTACCAATCCAACAGATCTATGGATTCCAAGCAGTCCGAATGTAAAACCTGAAATTGCCGATCAGTTTTCTCTTGGCTACTACCAGAATTTTCGCAATAATAAATATGAGTTCTCATCCGAAATCTATTATAAAGCATTACAAAACCAGATAGATTATAAAAATGGAGCGATATTAAGGGCCAATGAAAATGTGGAATCGGAATTATTATTTGGAAGTGGAAGGGCCTATGGTTGGGAATTATTTCTAAAAAAGAAAACTGGCAAATTAACGGGATGGGTTAGTTATACCCTTTCGAGAACGGAAAGAAAAATTGCAGGAATCAATAATGGGGAGTACTATCCGGCCAAGCAAGACCAGACACATAATATTGCTATAGTAGGTATTTATAAAGCGAACAATAAATGGACCTTCTCTTCAAACTGGGTCTATAATACCGGTAATGCAGTAACATTTCCCAGCGGAAAGTATCAAGTAAACGGATTGACTACTTTTTATTATACGGAAAGAAATGGATATCGTATGCCCGCATATCATAGGTTAGATTTTGCAGCTACGCTATTAGAAAAAAAGAAAAAGAAAGGTGAGGGAAGCTGGACATTTTCATTGTATAACGTGTATGGCAGAGAAAACGCCTATAGTATCCGTTTCCAGGATAATCCGGCAGATCCAACCAAAACACAGGCAGTACAAACTGCCTTATTCCGTTGGGTCCCTTCTGTTACTTATAATTTTAAATTTTAACTACATGAAATCTTCTACTATATATCTTTTGGCTTTTTGTATGCTGGTTATTTACGGATGTAAAAAAATAATCAATGTAAACCTGAATGATGCTTCTCCTCAGATTGTAATTGAAGGCAATATCTATAATACTGCAGGGCCATACCAGGTTAAGATTAGTAAAACAGTAAACTTCAGTGCCAGTAATATTTACCCCGGAGTATCCGGTGCATTTGTAAAAGTGGCAGATATTACCAGTGGGGTTACCAATATCCTTTCTGAAACCTTCGCAGGCTTATATATTACCAGCTCTCTGCAAGGGGTTCCCGGGCATACCTATCAATTAACAGTAATCACAGGCGGTCAAACTTATACCGCTTCTTCCACTATGCCACAAGCGATAACACTTGACTCAATTGGATTTCAGCATAATGCCGGAAACGTTGGCAGCAATATTAACCCGGTAGTGAATTTTCAGGATCCTGCTGGCATCAACAACTATTATAATTTTACACAGTTTGTAAATGGCATACAACTGAAAAGCCTGAACCCATTCAGTGATCGTTTATCAGATGGAAGATATATCTCTCAACAACTATTTAATGATAGTAGTTATATCCGCATCGGAGACACAGTTTTAGTACAGATGAACTGTGTAGATAAAAATGTCTGGAATTTTTTTAATACCCTGGTTGAAGCTACCAATGGAAATAGTTTTCAGTCTGCCGCCCCGGCAAACCCAATCAGTAATCTTTCCAATAATGCGCTGGGCTATTTTAGTGCCAGTACCATCAATACGAAAAAAAGAGTAGCATTCTAATAGTGCTTAGAGATGTATCCCATTTTCCAGCCTGGTCTCTTCAGTAGAAATTTACTGCTGAGCCCAGGTCATTTTATTTTATTATATTCATGTATTCATTTCGCCTTAACCCGAATACATGCCCACTCCATTTGAAAACAAATCAGTTATTATAACCGGAGCCGGTCAGGGTATTGGTTTGGAAATTGCCAGTCATTTGGCAAAACTGGGCGCCAAAATACTGGTAAATGATCTTGACGAAATATTGTGCAATCAGGCGGCAGAAAAAATAAACGCATCCGGAGGAATTGCCCATGCTTTACCCGGAGATGCTAGTAGTCCGGGTTTTATAGCAGAGATGACGAATACCTGTGTTCTAAAATTTGGGCAATTAGATATTGCCATTGCCAATGCTGGCATTACCCTTTTTGGAGATTTTCTAAGCTATGATCCTGTTGATTTTGATAAGGTAATGAAACTGAACCTGGCCGGAAGTTTTTTTCTTGCGCAGGCTGCAGCCAAACAAATGATTCTTCAGAAAACAGGAGGTAGTATATTATTAATGTCGTCTGTTACCGGACACCAGGCACATAAAAATCTGGCTGCCTATAGTATGAGCAAAGCGGCTCTTGAAATGCTGGCAAAAAACCTGGTAATAGAATTATCTCCCTATCAAATAACTGTAAATTGTATTGCACCCGGTGCTACTTTAACCGAGCGAACCGTTACTGATTCGTCTTATGCAGATACCTGGTCAAACTTAACTCCCATGGGTAGGGCTGCTTCAGTATCCGATATTGCAAATGCTGCTGCATTTTTGGTATCCCCTCTATCAAAACATATTACAGGACAAAGTCTGGTGATAGATGGAGGCTGGACTTCCATAAGCCCATCTCCTTTTTAAGTTTTTCGATGGATTATAAGAGCATTTCTAGGGCTGGTCTTTCAAAAATTCAAATTTTTTATCCTGAAAACGCTTTTCCTGCACTTTCTGTAATAAATTTTTGAAAGATTCAAAAGGAGCTCTTGCAATAAACATATTAACCATCCAGGCAGGGATTCCGCCTCCTGGATCAATTCGGACGGTATAGTCAACTTTAATTTTATCAGTACCTACCGACTGCACTTTCCAAATAGCCTGCGAAAAAGGTATTCTTTCCTTACCTGGGTTTCGCGGAAGGATATGATCAATTGAATTCGCTGTAATGGTCATAATATGAGATATCGGATCCTGCGCAATCTGAAGATCAATCACCATATCGCGATTACTCAAGGGCCAGGGAAGTACGGCTTCGGCATAATAATACAGATGGGATGTTGATATATTTTGTACGGTATGTGCTTCTTTGGTTGCCAGAACCCATTCTGGTTGAATCTCGGGCTGAAGAATAACAGCAGCCAGTTGTGAAAGTCTTGCATTGAGTATACAATTAACCCTGATAGCTTTGAATTTGGAGTCGGCCAGCTTTGCAGTAAATACCTGGATTCCGTTTTTATCTTTTTTCAATTCCCAATCTGTTTGAGATAAACAGGGAAGCGCTAAAAAGAAGAATAGACAATATATCACATACCGGAAGGGAATCACTAACTGCAAAATAAATGGGTTATAATTTGATAAGTTACTGAATTCTACTTGCAATCTCATATAACAGAAACATAAAAAATACGCCCATCACTTATTTTAATCCCTGTTTAATCTTTTATACATACTAACAACCATTCATAAATAGGGTGATTTACGGAAGCATGCTGTAGAATATTTCTGAACTTTCTCATAAGTAAAACGTTATGCTTTAAAGAGATTCCTGTTATTTCCCATAGTTGAGTAATCTCTGACTGTTTAGATCAACAAAGAATTTCCAATCAAAGAGATTCAGTTGTTGAATTGGCCATTGCAAGTTTCGCTAATTATGATACAAAAACCATGGATAGTTATTGGCGTTATTACCGCATTCGGTATTGCATTTATTAATGCCATTAGTGATCCGATTATGAAGCCAACCTTTATCCCCCCGAGTATACAAAGAAACGGGGATGCGAAAGCAGGTTATGAATACCTGATAACTGGTGATTACCTGAAAAGCGGTTTGCCTTATGGTTATTTCACAGTATTAAATGGTAAGGATTCACATAATTACCTCAAAAGAACCGGCAAAAATGCGAATGTCCCTTTTGGTTTTACGGTTGTAAAAGCTAACAATGGAATAGATGTGGTTGTGCCAACCTGTTTACAATGTCATGCCCAGTTATTAAATGACAGTCTGGTAATAGGCCTGGGTAATACCACCCTTGATTTTAGCCATTTTGAAAAGCAAAACACCTTTCAACAAAAGATTGTAACGGGTTTCATGAAAATGATTACCCCAAAACAATATGAAGCTGCTTCGGTAATACTTAGATCTTTCTCTACAATTGCCCCCCTGATGCGAACCGAAGTTGCCGGCGTGAATGCCGCAGACAGGTTAGCCACATTACTGGTAGCACACCGCGATCCGCAAACACTGGAGTGGAAGGATATACCTATATTGGATATCCCCGAAGAAGTGATTCCTACTGATGTGCCGGCCTGGTGGTTGGTAAAAAAGAAGAAAGCAATATTTTATAATGGCTTTGGGCGTGGCGATTTTGGCAGATTTTTAATGCTTAGTAATATTCTAACTGTTAGAGACACCAGTGAGGCATCAGAAGTGTTTCGCCATTTTGGGGATGTACTCGCTTATATCAGAAGCATTACACCACCCAAATATCCTTTACCCATCAATGATAGTTTGGCAAATACAGGCAAGCAATTGTTTACAGTGTATTGCAGCGAATGCCATGGTTCTTATGGGGCAGATGAGTTTTTCCCAAACCTGTTAATCCCTGAATCGATTATTCAGACCGACTCATTACTTTTTAAAGCCAATTACCAGAATCCGCAATTTATCCAATGGTTCAATAAAAGCTGGTTTGCGAAAGGCGACCTGCCTGCAAAACTGGAGCCATTTAATGGATATATTGCCCCGCCGCTTGACGGTATTTGGGCAACAGCTCCCTACCTCCATAACGGGTCGGTTCCTGATCTGGAAAGTGTACTCAATAGTAAGGCCCGACCAAAATATTGGGCTCGGGATTTTAAAAAACCAGTGTATCAAATTGAAAGAATGTCGTGGAATTATCGCATAATCACTGACCCTGGCGAGAAAAAGATGTATAATACCACGCTGAAAGGTTATTCAAATATGGGACATTATTTTGGAGATATATTAACGAATAAAGAGAGAAAAGCCGTATTGGAATACCTGAAAACTTTATAATATTCAGAAATATTATAAAAGGAATCGGCTTGTTAAGACACCTAACTTAAATACCCTCTCTTACTATCAATTCTTAGTCAATATACTTTTTGATTCGCGTATAAAAATCATCTGGATTCAGAGGTTTTGTAACATAATCCTGCATACCTGCAGCAATTACTTTTTCCCTGATATTATTATCTGCACTGGCAGTTAATGCAATAATGGGGATGGTTTTATTGAACTCCCTGATTTGCCGTGTTGCAGCATACCCATCGAGTATGGGCATTTGAAGATCCATCAATATTAAATCATACTGGGTTTCTTTACATCTTTGAATAGCCATTTCTCCGTTTTCTGCTACCCCCACACTGGCTTTCCATCCTTCCAGCAACTGAACAGCGAATAATACATTGAACGGAGTATCTTCTACTAATAAGATTCGCTTATTGCTAAGATCGAAATCGTCAGTATGCTTTTTATAATCTTTTTCTTTATTGCCTACAACCGCTTTTAAAGAAAGATCAAAATAAAACCGTGAGCCCTTGTTAATAGTAGAATCTACATTAATGGTGCTGTGCAATAAACCCAATATTCTTTTGGTAATGGCCAATCCTAAACCCGTTCCCCCAAATTGACGGGTAGTTGAAGTGGATGCCTGTGTAAATGGCAAGAAGATATGAGCCAGCTTTTCTTGGTCAATTCCGATACCTGTATCCTGCACAGAAAAAGTAATCACTGTATTCTCACCTCTAATTTCTTTCAGGAATATCTCCACAGTAATCTTTCCATTATGCGTAAATTTTACTGCGTTAGATATCAGGTTATTGAGTACCTGCCCTATCCGTAAAGAATCTCCTAAATAGTACTCCGGCAATTTTTCATCAATCCGTAAAGTAATAGGCGTTTGTCTTTCACTGGCATTATTAATATTCGCGGTAACAATATCAGTGAGTAATTTATAAATGCTAAAAACAGCTTCTTCTATTTCCAGTTTCCCTGCTTCTATTTTATTGAAATCAAGAATATCATTGATTAGCACCAATAAATTATCCGCAGAAGTTTTTAAGGCTTTAAGGTTATCAACCTGATCTGAGCGTGGATGATTTTTTAATAAAAGATGTCCCATTCCGATAACAGCATGAAGTGGGGTTCTGATCTCATGACTCATGATAGACAGAAACTCTGTCTTTGCCAGACTTGCACTCACTGCTTCATTCTTTGCCATTACCAGTAATTTTTCAGCTTCTCTTCTCTTAGAGATCTCCTGGTTCAGCAATTCAACAATTTCCAACAAGTCATTGTCATCTGCAATTACTTTTTCGCTGTTGCCTGACTGGATGCTGGCGAGTGTATGATTAAGTTTTTGAATAGATAATTTACGAAGGTCTACTTCATCCTGTAGGCGGTGATTCATATCTTCAAAATCCTTCTCACTAATCAAAAAAGCATGTTCAGATAATTCCTTATCTCTTTCAAAAGACTGATAAGAATCATTGACGGCTTCAATAAAGCGTAAAAAATGCTCATCCTGTATAAACTGATCTGCGCCATATTTTTTAAGCTGGCGCTGTAATAATTTATGATAAGAATTTACCAGATCAGTCTTCATAAAAAGTGGTAATGGTCATTGTCTGGTTATGCAGTTCACAGTGCTGGTTGGGTAATAGTGGTGAAATCTCACCATAAGAATAAAAACCTGAAAACAGGGTATTTTGACCAAAAATGTCTTTTACTGCTTCCACCTCTTCTTCTATCCTTTTACCCAATATCAATTTTCGCCCTACACAACTGATTAATAATGCAAATTTAGGTGAAGTAGCGGGTTTTCCGGGGAAATCAATTAGCACCTGGCTTGCTGCCTCAGATGCTGCCTCAATCAGTTTATCAAAATTGGCTTTCATAAACCGAACATAAGAGCCTTCTGGAATATCGCCTGCAAAAACCATACTATTGGTAGTATTGTCAATAGACAAAATCGTTCTTACTACCCTGTCTGCACTACCACTTTGCTGTACAAACAGCGGAAACAGAAGTGCTGATCCGGGAAGTTGGTCGGCATATTTTCCAAGGTATTTTTTATAGGTATCCAATGCGCTTTTCCCGTCGATTTCATATACCCGATTTTCTACTGATCGGGTAACTTTTCTCTCAGGACCAAACATATCCCAACCACCCAGGGAGCTATGGCCTATTTGTAAATGGTTGCCATAAAACCCAATCGCCACAATATTACCTTGCGCAGGTTTACCATTACAGCCTACCAATGTAAAATCAAAATTATCAGCATCCCCTGCCAATCCACCTGTTACCGGAATATGGTGAATATTCACTTCCCCTATACCCTTTACAAGTTTGCTTCCATTAACCAGGCTCCCATCTGATAAAACCATTACATAGGCTAGCCCCTTTTCGTCTAATTCTGAAAATAATTTTTTTCCCGCTTCAAAACTATCCGGGAAACTACTAATATTAAGGGTTACGGTTTTAAAGCTTGTTTTTTCGAATTCGATGGCTACCACTGAAACAGAGTTTTCTATCACCATTTCATCATATATTTCTCCTGAAGTGGAGCATAATACTATATCTGCATCGGTATATTGTTTGCTCAGTGATTCATAAATCCCCTCATCCATCAATACTTTCTTTTCTCCAAAACCCAATACAAGGGTATTAGATGTATGCATGAGGGTATCACTGGCTTTGTTACGGCTAAATTTCCCATCCTTATATAATACTTGTTCTACCAGCATACAATCATTTTACTTTTCAAGATACTGTAGTTTTATCAAATCAACCACCTGGTTACTTAGTTCCTTTAGTTTTTGTAAAAGCTGGGGAATATCCGGATGATTTAACCCCTCTTTTCCATACATCTCAATTGACCTGACTACCGGTTGCAATTGTGTAATCCGGAGGCTATCAATACTAGGGATGATTTTATGTGCAATGGCTGCCATAGATGCCATATTATTTTGCTCATAAGCCTCAATCATTTCTGAAACCATTGAAGGCGTTATTTCACAAAACATCAAAAGCATTTTTTTTATAAAAGCCTTATCACCACCGCTGATAGAATTTAACCCTGAAATATCATACAAAGCATCCTTTCCCTGTACAGCCACAGAGCCTGTTTTTACTGATAACCCAATTTTTAGGGCAAGGCTTTCAAATACGATTTTCATAAATTCATCTTCCTTGAATGGCTTGGAGATATAATCGTTCATTCCCGAAAAAATACATTTTTCCTTTTCTCCTTTTACTGCATTGGCGGTAAGGGCTATAATAGGTACCTGTATCCCCTTTTTCCGAAGAATTTCTGTAGCTTCATACCCATCCATTACAGGCATCTGTATATCCATTAATATGATATCCGGTATCTCCCGTTCAACTGCTTCGATAGCCAATTTCCCATTATCCTCTTCTCTGATTTCGGCCCCATAATTTTGAAGAATGGTAGCTGCTACCAGGCGATTGAGTTTATTATCATCTACAATCAGAATTTTTTTGCCAGCAAGTGAATTGGCTTCTACCTTGGATTCTTCCGTAATGGGTAACTCACCAATCTCGGTTTTTTTAAATCCGATGCTGATAGATACCCTGGTTCCAATTTCTTTTCTACTGAATACAGCAATCTTTCCACCCATCAATTCAACAATTTCCTTACTAATACTCATACCCAGGCCGGTGCCTCCATACTTTCTAGTGATAGATTCATTTTCCTGACTGAATTTATCAAACAACTGATTCACAAAAGAAGGCTCCATACCTATTCCGGTATCAATGACATCTATCCCAAGAATTTGAGTATCCCCTTCTTCTTTTAGTAACATAACTACTAAATCAATACTGCCTTTCTCAGTAAATTTTATCCCATTGCTTACCAGATTTAGCAATACCTGGTTCAGGCGGAAGGGATCTCCCAATAATACAGGAGAAATTCGTTCATCATAAAAAGTATTCGTAAGCAAAAGTCCCTTTTCTTCTGCCTTATGCAGTAAAACCTGAATAGCTCCTTTGATGGTATCTTTCAGTTCAAAGGGAATATTTTCGAGGGTTAACTTACCTGCTTCAATTTTGGATAAATCAAGGATATCATTCAAAATCACCATCAGGCTATCCGCAGATGAATGGATAGTATTCAGGTAGAATTTCTGTTTTGCCTCTAACTCTGTTTTTCCCAACTGGTTACTCATGCCAATGATGGCATTCATCGGAGTTCGAATTTCATGGCTCATATTAGCCAGGAAAGTTTCTTTGGTTTGTGCCAGTTTTTCGGCATGCACCCTGGCTTTGATCAGATCCAGTTCCAAGTTCTTCTGCTCTGTAATATCCAGGTGTATTCCTATATAGCCTACCCTTGTACCTTTATCATCATATCGCTGGGCTCTGCTGAATAACCACCACTTTTCTTCCCCTTTTTTATTTAGAACAGCTGCTTCATATACATCTTCATTTTCCTGTATACTCTTTTTACCAGACTGACTTGATACACTATTGTTAATTCTCAAGAGGTCTGCTATCTTCTCCCCAATCAATTCTTCTAACTGATAGCCGCTCATTTCACAGAAACTCTGGTTGGCAAATGTGATATCTTCATTGATATCCAATTCTAACAGGCCAAGATTCATATTAGCAATAATACTTCGGTACTTTTCTTCATTAGCTCTTAATGCTTCTTCCGCATTTTTTCTTTCCGTTATATCCATCAGAAAACCAGTAAATACTTTCGCCCCGTTTTTTGCGATATAGGAAAATGAGGAATGCACCGCAATCCACTTCAAACCCTGCCCGGTATAAATCAATCTGGATTCATCATAGAAAGGTTGTAGTGTTTTTTTACAATATTCGTTTTTCTCAATAATCTTTGCCCTGTCTTCCGGGTGTATATAACTGATATAGTTAATAAAATCGTCTGGTTTAATATTGAAAATCGTTTCGATAGCCGGGCTTATATACCGAAACCCATCAGTTCCATCTTCTCTGAATTCAAATTCATAAATCACACCAGGTATATTTTCGGATAAAGACTGAAACTGTCTAACCCTTTGCTCTAACTCTTCTTCTGTTTGTTTGATATGCGTAATATCCGTATGCGTACCCGTAACACGCAAAGGATTACCCAGATCATCTTTTTCAATCACTACTCCCCTGTCAAGAACCCATTTAATAATTCCGTCTTTATGTATAACCCGGTACTCGAGGTTATGCGAATCAATTTCCCGGTTTCGGTATTTCAGGTCATTCTCCTCTAATAAATGTATATCTTCTTTGGAAACATTTTCCCACCATAATTTTTGGTTATTGGTAAGCTCAGATGTGGTATACCCCAGAAATTCATTCTCTGATTTTGAAAATATCGTTTTACCGGTCCTGAAATCATATTCCCAAACATAGTCGCCGATCTTTTCCAAAGCCAGCCGAAATCTGCGCTCCGAATCTGCAATTTTTTGGGCAATCTCTTTTTGTTCTGTAATATCTTCTTCAAGTGCAAAAAAACCAGTCAGCTCATTATTTTTATTGCGGATGCTTTGTCCCTGTATTCTAACCCAATATGGTTTTTTATCTTTTTTATAATTCAGCATTTCTGCATAAAAAGATTCACCACTTTGTATCCGGCTCCTTACATAGGCAATTGTTTTCTGATCAGTGCCCGGTCCTTGTAATAAAGTGCCTGGTTTCTTACCAATTACTTCTTCTAACTGGTAGCCGGTAACTTTGGTAAAACTTTTATTCACCCAGTTTATTTCGCCTTTTTCATTGGCTATAATAACAGGATTGATATTATCTTCTGCTATTTTAGACAGTAATTTTAACTCCGTTCTTTGTTTGTTTACTGTTTCAACCAGGTGTTTCAGATCACTATTCGCGATTTCCTGTGTCTTTAATACATGCAGGAGGTCTATCATAGGATCATGATAGGCAAAATCATGTAACCCAAGTTTATTATCCGTTACTTCTTCGATTGAATCGAACCAGGGGCTGCCAATAAAAAGTATCTGCTCCTCATTAGGCAGGTATTCGATTTGCCCTCGTAAAACTCTTTGTATGGATTGATTGGTTCTGAGAATAATTACCTGGCTGCCGAGTGACTGAAGTTGCGCGAATTCGGGAGAAATATATTCCGGACGGGATAATATAAAATGATCAAGAAAATTTTTGCCCGAACAACCGGGATAAATTTTTTCCAGTGAATGGCCATAGGAGTCTATGATCATGTTTTTATTGACCAGGATATAGAAAGGAAAGAGTCTGTTAAACTGCTCCTTGTCAAATATGAATCCAGATGTGTTCATTTTTACCAGCTTACTTTAAATACTTCATGACTACTCCCTTCTTCCCTGCTTTCCAGCAGTTCTATCAGCGTGTTAACCTGGTACATTTTTCCAAGCCCTTGTAATAATCCCCTTACAAACTGTTGCAACCCTTCTCTTTTGGAAAAATAATGAACCTGAATACTATTCTCTTCTATATGACTGATTTTAAATTCAGGTGGCGTGAGTTTGGGATAAATTAACATTACCCGGTTATGAAATGCAGGAAGATTGATTAAAAACTCTTTAAGACTGGATCCTCCGGATTGCATCAGTCCGCCATATTTTTCCTTACCTGTTTTCAGTATCCACCATTCCCCAAAAGCAGTAAAAACTTCACCGAGTGGTATATTCATTTCCTCAGATACCGCTTTTGCCAACTGATAAGTAATCATATCATCGTAAGGCTGATTGCTGATAAAAAAATCAAGTTCCAGTCCGCCCCGTTTCTTAATAGATTCCCATTTCTCTTCTCCAAAATTAGAAAGAACAAGCTCTTCAATTGCCTTATTTACAATTCCGTACATGTTTCAGAGGTTTTATAGATAAATAATTATCCTTTATCCTAAAAAACCGTACCAAATCCAAATACATTGCTATTGATTGATTATCAATAAGCTATATTTTAAAAAAGCATTTTCACTTTCCAATAAATGGAAAAAAATCCTGATCCGGGAATTGTAAATGCCCGTTTACCGAATTTCTCCTTTTTGAATCAGTTTATAAATTGTGCTTTTGCCTACATCCAACATTTTAGCGGTTAGCATAACATCGTCCTGGTTCTTTTTCAGATAGTAGGTTATGATATCATGTGTGTATTGCTTTAAGGTTTTTACTTCAGTAAGTAACAAGTCCTCCCTTCGGGCAGCATTGTATGAAATATCTTCTGGCTTAATAGATCCCTGTTCACACATAACTGCCGCCAAATCAACCATTGCTTTTAGTTCACGCACATTGCCGGGATAGCTGTACTTCATCAATTTTTCTTTTGCAGCTGAAGTAAAACTGATAGAAGATAATTTATTTTCTTTGGCAAATTCATCTGCAAAATGTTTTGCAAGAATCAGGATATCATTCTCTCTTTCCCGCAAAGGAGGTAATTCGATAGGGAGACCCATTATTCGATAGTAAAGGTCTTCTCTGAAATTCCCCTTGGTTACTTCCTCAGCAAGGTTTTTATGTGTGGCAGTAATTAACCGAATATCCAGTTTAATCTTTTCATTACCACCTACTCTTGTTAATTCGCGTTCCTGTAAAACCCTCAATAATTTTGATTGAAGAGATAGATCCAATTCGGCGATTTCATCAAGAAAAACAGTGCCGCCATTGGCTTCTTCAAACCTGCCTGTTTTACGTGACAAAGCCCCGGTAAAAGAACCTTTT